>Ga0208161_1000973_pt1 | contig 15755 bp, 10 predicted proteins | sample CB_VirMetaG_3_FD_184538 | JGI IMG/M metagenome (GOLD analysis project Ga0208161, IMG submission 184538) | Freshwater to marine saline gradient viral communities from Chesapeake Bay - CB_1508_1S Viral MetaG (SPAdes) (version 4) | ecosystem: Environmental > Aquatic > Marine > Coastal | place: USA...
GCTATCACGTTATCGAGACGCAATCCAAAGAGGAAATTGTTTACCGTCGCATGATGTCCAGCCCCTGGGTTATCAGCCGCTACATGAAAGTGGCTGGCGAAACCTATGGTCGAGGCCCATTGCTTACCGCCTTGCCGGATATCAAGACGCTGAACAAGACCTTAGAGTTGCTGTTGAAAAACGCAAGCCTGGCGGTGGCTGGTGTGTACACCGCAGCAGACGATGGTGTGCTGAACCCGCAGACGGTACGCATCACCCCTGGGTCGATTATCCCGGTCGCGCGCAATGGTGGCCCGCAGGGCGAAAGCCTGCGTCCCTTGCCTCGGGCCGGTGACTTCAACGTCAGCCAAATTATCATCAACGACCTGCGCCAAAACATTAAGCGCGTGTTGCTTGATGAGTCGCTGCCGCCGGACAACATGAGCGCCCGCAGCGCCACCGAGGTTACCGAGCGCATGAAAGAGTTGGCGCAAAACCTGGGCAGCGCGTTTGGCCGGTTAATCAACGAAACGATGATTCCATTGGTCGGGCGAATCCTGTCTGTGATGGACGAGCGCGGCTTGATTGATATGCCGCTGCGCGTTGACGGCCTGGAGGTCAAGATTGCGCCGGTGGCACCGCTTGCCCAGGCGCAGAACATGGAAGAGTTGAACGCCATTATGCAGTTCCAGCAGTTGACCCAAGGGCTTGGCCCGGCTGGCGCAATTGCCGTCAAGACCAACGAACTCATTGATTACATTGGCGACAAGCTGGGTGTGCCGTCTTCGGTTCGCACATCAGCGCCCGAACGCGCGTATATGCTTGAGCAGCAGATGAACGAAGAGCGTATGCGACAAGCGGCGCAATTGCAAATGGCCCAAGCTGGCGCCATGCAAGAAGCGCCTGTACCACAAGAAGCGCCCCTACCGCTTGAGGGCGCATAAGGAGACGTATGTCTGGATGGGATGAGTTAGAAGCGGCTCAGAATGTACTGATGCCGCAGGCTTCAAACGATATAGACAAGTTATGTGTCCGGGTCTTTGGCTCGGACGAGGGGCGCAAGTTGTTGGGTTGGCTGCGTGAGCAAACAATCGAGCAACCTTGCTGGGGGCCGGGGACAGAAGCGTCTTACGGCTATTACTTGGAGGGTAGATGTTCTCTTGTCAAAGAGATTGAAACCCGTATATCGAGAGCAACTAAACCATGAGTGAAGAAGTCCAACCCGCAGAGGGTCAAACCCAAGGCGGCCTATTGGATTCGGTAGCACCTGACACCGATGACCAACAGGCTGAAGTCAGCAACGAACAGACCATCAGCCACCTGGAGGCAGACAGCAAAGATGATGACGATGGCCCACTAGAGCGCCCGGATTTTTGGCCGGAGAATTTTTGGAAAGAAGGCGAACCCGACCTGGAAGGCATTGCTAAGTCTTGGCGTGATATGCGTAAGATGGTCAGTCGCGGGGAACACAAAGCCCCGGCCGATGGCAAATATGACTTGACCGTATTTGGCGAAAATGCCGAGCAAAATAATCTTGTGTCTTCTGTGGTCGAGTGGTCAAAAGAAAATGGCCTGTCTCAAGCATCATTCAATGACCTGGTTACCCGCCTACAAGCCGAGGCCAAGGGCATGGTCGGCGATGATGTGATTGATGTAGCAGAGGAAAAGGCCAAGCTCGGCCCCAATGCTGACGCAATCTTACGCTCAACTGACAAGTGGGCTAAAGGCTTGGTCAACAAAGGTATCCTGTCGGACGACCTGTACGAAGAGTTTAAAATCATGGCAGGCACGGCCAAGGGCATTGCGGTCTTCAACAAGATACGCGAACAGTATGATGGCCGCATCCCAACCGAGTCGGTGCCCATCCAGGGTATGCCAACCGACGAAGAGTTGCAGGGCATGATTAATGAGAAATACTACTCAGACCCTGCGTATCGCCAGCACGTTGAGAAACTGTTTGCGATGCGTTATAAGGAATAAGTTCACAGTTGCCCGTCCGTCTCCTCGGGTATTGCCCCGGCCCTAGCGCCGGGGTTTTTTTATGGCAGAAAATAAACTATGGATTACCCCTTGACAATAGACTAAACCTATAGATTAAAATGCTGGCAAGGCTTATCTACTTTGTAGACCCTTAGATGGTAGTGCCCTACCGGCTGGCACCCTACTGCAAGCATTGGCCCGGCTCCCGGCTCACCTACGCGCAAAACATCGCAACTTTTTTAATGAGGTTTCAAAATGGCTATTAACCTAAGCACGGCCTTTGTTACCCTGTTCGACGCGGAAGTTAAGCAAGCATACCAGGCAACTTCTGTGCTGCGCGGTGCAGTTCGCGTTCGTTCGGGTGTCGAGGGTTCTACCTACAAGTTTCCCAAAATTGGCAAGGGTGTGGCGACTATTCGCGTTCCCCAGACCGATGTGACTCCGCTCAATGTGACCTATTCGCAGGTTACCGCTACGTTGAGTGACTACATTGCCGCTGAATATAGCGATATCTTCATGCAGCAAAAAGTCAACTTCGACGAGCGCCGCGAACTGGTTAAGGTTGTGTCGAACGCTATCGGCCGCCGTCAAGACCAAATCATTCTTGACGCGCTGACTGCTTCCAGCACCAGCCTGACCGTGAGCAACGACATTGGTGGTACTGACTCTAACCTGAACGTGGCCAAGCTGCGCGAAGCAAAGCGTCTGATGGACGGCAACAACGTCCCCATGAATGACCGTCACATCATCATCCACGCCGATTCTTTGGCTTCTCTGTTGTCGGAAACTGCTGTTACTAGCAGCGACTTCAACACCGTCAAGGCTTTGGTGCAGGGCGATATCAACACGTTCCTGGGCTTCCAGTTCCACGTTCTTGGCGACCGCGCTGAGGGCGGCCTGGCAATCGACGGCTCAAGCGACCGTACCTTGTTTGCTTTCCAGCGCGATGCGCTCGGCATGGCAGAGGGCATGGCTCCATCGACCAAGATTGACTATGTGGCTGAGAAGACTTCGTTCCTGGTCGCTTCGATGTTCTCGGCTGGCGCCGTGGCCATCGACGATGAGGGTATTGTCAAACTGACCTGCCGCGAATAAGGAGTTGAATCATGGCTTTTAGTTCTACTGGATTCACCGTTTACGGTGCGGCTAAAGCAGGCAATGCTCCTAGCCTATACGGCTACAGCACGGCTGACGCTATTGCTGACGTCAACACCGCAGGTTATTTCAACAGTCTGTCGGACACCCTCAAGGTGGGCGATGTGATTTTGGTTCGCTCTTCGACCGGCGGCACCCAGGCTTTGTCTTGGGTTTACGTTGCGTCGAACGCCAGCGGCGTGGTTGATGTAACCGATGGTTTGACCATCACCGCTACCGACTCCGACTAATCGGATGGGTAGACCGAGCCAGCCTCTGATGATTTGGGGGCTGGCTCTTTTTGCGTAGAGGTTATCAATGGCTGCTGGTGATACGTCAGTTTCTATTTGCGCGGATGCCCTAATTCTCTTGGGCGCCAAGCCAATATCGTCCTTTAATGATGGCACCGACGAAGCCAATACCGCAGACCGCCTGTATCCCAACGTGCGCGATTCTGCGCTGATGATGTACCCCTGGACGTTTGCCTACAAAAAGGTTTTGCTGTCCAGGTTAATTACTACCCCAGTTACCGAGTGGAAGTACGAGTATCAATTGCCGGGTGACCGCCTGGGCAACCCTCGGGCTATGTACACCACTTCCGACGCATCTGCACGACCATCGAAAGAGTGGGAGGTGCAGGGCGACAAGCTGCTGACAAACGAGACTACGGTTTACGTTGACTACCCGTATCAAACGCCCGAGTTCGCCATGCCGCAGTCATTCGTGCAGTTCATGAAATATATGATGGCCTGGCACTTGGCTTACCCCATTACTGAACAGCAAGACAAGGCTGCGTATTGGCAGAGCATTGCTGTTGGTTCGCCCGGCGAAAACTTCCGAGGCGGCTACTTCCGGGTTGCTGCCAACATCGACTCGCAGGGTCAACCCAACCAAGTTATTGAAGACTACAGCCTGGTGGCCGCGAGGTACTGATGGCTCGGTTTGTAGACTTCCAAACCAACTTCTCGACCGGGGAACTAGACCCCCTGTTGAGGGCGCGCGTTGACCTGCAAACCTACAACAATGCGCTGGCCAAAGCAACGAATGTTCTGATTCAGCCGCAGGGCGGGTTGCGCCGACGGCCAGGCTCCAAGCACATACTTGAGTTGCCCAACACGGGCACCGAGTCGGCTGGCAACGGTGTGCGTATGGTGCCGTTCCAGTTCAGCGTTGACGATAGTTATATGCTGGTCTTTGTGCCCACCAGGATGTACGTCATCAAAGACGGCAGCGTAATTGCCGATATCAACGGCACCGGCAACAACTACCTGACCACCACTATCACAGCGTCAATGCTGGATGATATGTGCTGGACGCAATCTGCCGATACATTGATTGTGGTGCATCCTGACTTGCAGCCTGTGCAGATTCAGCGCAACAGCGATTCTGCCTGGACGATTGCAAGCATCACGTTTGACAGCATCCCCAAGTATGCGTTTGAGTTGGATAGCCACACTTCGCAGGGCGCTGACATTACGCCGTCTGCTGTGAGCGGCAACATAACCATTGACGCCACCAGCACCAACCACACCAGCGGCACCGCCCAGGGTGGCACGATATCCACGATTACCCTTAATGCTGCGTCCAGCAGCACAGACAATATCTACGAGGGTATGTTTGTCGAAATCACCGGCGGCACCGGCGCTGGCCAATCAAGGATTATTGAGAGTTATGTCGGCTCGACCAAAGTGGCTACAGTTCACCCCAACTGGGATACTGCCCCTGATGCTACTAGCGTTTACTCGGTTGCTTCGTTTAAGGAATCGGCGGTTAACCAGTACATCAACGCATCACCGCAGGGCCGCGCCCGCATCATTCGATATGTAAGCGATACCCAGGTTGAGTGCGTTACCGAATACCCGTTCTTTAACACCGACCAAATTACTGCTGGTCGCTGGGAAATCGAGCATGGTTATGTGGATGTGTGGTCTAGCACCAAGGGCTGGCCGCGCACGGTTACGTTCCATGAGGGGCGTCTATACTTTGGCGGCAGCAAGTCGCGGCCATCTACTATTTGGGGCAGCAAGATTGGTTTGTTCTTTGACTTTGTGCCAACCGAGTCATTGGATGATGACGCTATTTCTGCCACCCTGGACACCAACGAGTTGAACGTGATTACGGATATCATCAGTTCGCGTGACTTCCAGGTGTTTACGACCGGCGGCGAGTTCTATGTGCCGCAGCAGGGCACCGACCCTGTAACGCCCCTGACGTTTATTTTTAAGGCCGTAAGCCGTAATGGCATCAAGCCTGGCACAAGGGTGCAGTCTGTGGATTCAGGCTCTGTGTATATCCAGCGCCAGGGCAAGTCGCTCAACGAGTTCGTGTTCTCTGACACCCAGCTTACATACATCACGCAACGCATATCCTTGCTTTCGGGTCATTTGCTCAAGTCGCCGAACCGCATTGCCCTGCGTAAAGCCAGCAGCACCGAAGACGCCGACCTGCTCATGATGACCAACACGACCGATGGCAGCATGGCTGTGTTCAGCATTATGCGTAGCCAGCAGGTTACCAGCCCGTCGGAGTTCACCACCGATGGCGAATACCTGGATGTTTCGGTTGATGTGACTGACATATACACCACCGTCAAGCGCGCATTCAACTCGGTGGACAGGTACTTTGTTGAGTTATTTCAAAACACCTTGTATACCGATTGTGCGTTTACGGGCGGCGCGGCGGCGAGTGCCAGTAGCCTGCCGCACGAGGGCAAGACTCTGAATGTCATTTGTGACGGAGTGCCCCAGGGCGACGAGGTGGTTTCTAGCGGCTCGATTACATTTGACCGAGCCAGCACCACCAGCTACGAGGTTGGCTTGCCAATGAACGTATATGCCAAAACCATGCCTGCCGAAATCAGTATCGGCACAGGCACCAGGATTGGTTTCAAAAAGCGCATCGTCCAAGTAAACGTGGTGGTGAACGATAGCCAGCACCTGAATATCAACGCGCAGCCTATTCCATTCCGAAACTTTGACACCGATATGCTGGATGAGCCGGTGCCCGAGTTCACCGGCATTAAACGTTTGGACGGGGTTCGTGGTTATTCAAGAGATGCTGCGATTGAGATTACGCAGACCCTGCCGCTCAAACTGACGCTGCTGGGTCTTGAGTACAAGATAGCTGTACACCAAGGGTCATAATCATGGTAACACCAGCAACACTATACGCAGGCGCCCAACTGGTTGGTGGGGTCGGGGAATACTACGCCGCCAAAGCAGAAGCCATTAACACGCAGACAGCCAACCTGCTGCGAGCAAATGACGTATTGTTTGCAACCGAAATCCAAGCGATGCAGGGCGAGGAATACGCTCGGATACAGGCTGGTCGGACAATACAGCAGGCCAATATCACCGCAATGAACCAGCGGATGATTGGCAATAAACTACTGCGCGACCACCGGCAATCTGTTGCAAGCGCAAGGGCCAGGGCTGCTGCCAATGGCGTGGCGTTCAACGAGGGCAGCGTTGCCGCATTTGAAAATGAAAACCTACGCCAAACCATGATGGATGTTGGTGTTTCAGACTTTAACGCCCTGACCGCCTTGGTGTTTGGCTTTGAGGATGCTACCGCTCTGTTGCAATCGCAAGAGCGCCAGGCAACTCTGAGTCTTTATTCAGCCCAATCGCAGGCACAGCAGTACCGCATGGCCGGAGAGGCGGCGCGTACTACCGGGCGGCTCAAGGGTGGCCAGGCATTGCTTGAGTCGGGATACAAGTTCTATGAGTTGTATCCAAAGGCTTAAAAGAAAGAGCGCATAAATGGCAACAAGAATCACAGACGCAGGCAGAGTCCAGCTAATTGCACCTGGCAGCAGCCCCATGCGCCCGGCTGAATACCGTGGCGTAGATTACCGTGGCTACACAGCAGAGGCGCAGGCAGCCGGTGCCCTGGGTGATGTAATTAGCCGCATGAGTTCGTTTGCCGCCAAACTGGGCGAGCGCGCTGTTGGCCAGCAGGCGCAGGAAGATTATTTCGCCAAGTTCCAGGTTACGGCTGCTGATATTCGCCACGCCAAAGACGGCGACCCCGATAATCTTTTGATTGGCAATGACGCGACGATATATGGCCGCACCCTTAAGAAGATGCGGGCCATGCAGTTGTCGGGGATGTTTGAGACTGAAATTAAAAGTCTTGCAGCCACGCTAAAAATCGACGCTGAGAATGGTTTGCCGACCGCAGATGTTGCCTCCAAATTGGAAGCGGCTATTGCGGCGAACGTGGATATTCTGTCTAAGCAAGACCCCGAGGCGGCGGTTAAGTTGTATGCCGCCAGCAAAGGTTACGCATCCACGGCGGTCAACGCGGCGTATGAATATGAAGTTAAGCGCAAGAAAGAAAAGCGCGAGGCTGCTGTTACTCTGTCCAACGAGCAAGAGAATCCTGAACTAACCAGCATATTAAATGCCGGAATTACTACAGGCCCAGAGGGCACGATAAACAATATCTCGGTGCTGGACACCCGCAGAACGCTCCGGGCGCAGCAAGCGTTTGGCGCCAGCGGCCAGCAGCTTATGGATGAGACTATCAAGGCAACTGATGCCCACATATTGGCGTCGGCGCAAGAGTATGTCTCTCAGTATGTCAGCGCATCAGACAACCCAACAAAAGCGTTTCGAGATATCCGCAACGGCACGACCGACAACGCTGCGGTGAATGCAATCCTGACCGGCGTCAATGCGCTTGATAATTCTGCTGCCCCAGCCTGGACGACTGACATGGCCGCCAAGGTGCGCGAATCTGCCAAAAAGGCTTATGTAGATTGGTCATACGAGCAAGAACAAATTGAGAAAGCAGACAAACGCGCAGCCGAACTGTACAAGGTTGACTTTACAGAGGCAATGGCTAATGGCGACAGGTCGCGGATGGAGCAGGCGCTGTACCAATTGAAAAACAGCAGCCCTGAAGCGTATTTGAAAATGAACGAGGAATATCAGGCTTGGTCAAATGGCGGGTCTGTGTTTTCTCGATTTGATAACCAAAGCATGGTCGAGATTCTTGATAGGAAATTCAACTCGCCATACGGCGACCCTGTTACTGTTGATGATGTCTACCAGGTTCGCGGTCAACTGACCCAAGAGACTTTCCGCAAATATCTCGGCATGGTTAAGTCATTCGACGATGACCAGGTACGCAAGTTAAAAGAGTTGGCTGTTGCTAGGTTGGAGATGGTGCCTGGCCCGTTGGTCGGCTCCCAGGCAAGGGCCGTGAACGCCCGCAAAGAAAAGCAACTGGCTGACCTGATTAACAAATACATGAGCGACAGAATCCGCGCAGCCCGCGACCCCAACTTTCAAATGCCTGGGCCATTCCAATGGCTGGATGCTAATTTTGAGACAAGCACCGCCGCATCGGATGCACAAGCAAATGCCAGTTTGGTAGCCAAGGTGAGTGGCCGCACATACAGGACTGAGGCTTCTTTCACCGCGGCGATTAAACAAGCGCAACAAAGAGGTGATGCCGACCGTGTAACGCAGTTAACGGCAGAGTTGGGCGAATTGAGGGAAGCCATCAGGCTAAACCTGGTCGATGAAAAAGGCAACAAAAAATAATGGACTACTTAGACGCCACCTACTTATCGTCCGAGGCTAACCGCGAAATTGGTCGCGGTGTCAGGTTTGACGTTGACCAAAGCGGCAAGGTCTTTGAGGTTGCCAACGAGCCGGAGGCTTTGCCGATGGAGGTTACGGCTGGCGAGCAAGAATCAAAATCGCTGGCTGAGTTTGCTAAGTCGGGGCTGGATGTTTACGCTGGCGGCCTTAAGGGTTTGGCTCAGGCTTGGGTGGGAATCGGTGGCGACCTGGAGCGCCTGGCTACTGGGCTGCGTGATGCTGCTATGGCTGGCCCCAACGAGTCTGCGTGGGATGCGTTCTTGATGGGGTTGGGCAAAGACAGCACGTTGCTGTGGGACACCAATGAAGCCAAAGCGATATTGGACAAGTATTTGCCATACCAACCTATAACTGAAGCTGGCGCGGCAAAAGTGCCTGGCGAAGATGGTCGATATATGGGCGAGGGCATGGGCGAGTTCTTTGCGCCTGGCGGCCAACTCAAGACCGGGGTGCAGGTTTCCCGAGCTATCCGCAAGGGTTTGAATATGCTGCCGCCATCCATGCAGCCTGGGCCTATGTCTGCCGGTTTGAGTATTGAGCCTGTGACGGGCGAGCAGGCTGCCGCAATGCTTGCTGCCAAGGGTGTGCAGCAAACGGCAAAACAACAGGCACCCAGGTCGGACATTGGCTTTTACTCCGCTGTTGAGGATGCCGCCCTAAACCTGCAACGAAATAGTGGCGCTGGTCAGGCTTTCTTGAACGATATTAAAAAAGGCGCAAACGTCAAAGACGAAGAAATCAAATGGCTGGGGCTGGATGATTTCTTGAGGGGCAAAAAGAACGTCACCAAGCAAGAGGTGCAGGACTACGTTGCCAACAACAGGGTTGATGTGCAAGAGGTTGCGCTTGGTGGTAGACAGCCATTTGATTCTAAGCGTTTGAATGAACTTTTGTCTGAGTACAATTCTCTTAAGCAGCATCCTATTGATGACCCGTCATTTGGTCAGGAGAAGTATGACGAGTTAATACGCTTAATGAATATCCGCGACCAAAGCACTGAGTACACGCTTTATCAAGAAGCAGAAGAATTTGAGCGCATGGCACAACGCGCGCAACGTGAGGGCGACACATTTGCTGCTGAAAAGTATTTTCGTCTAGCTGAGTTCTTCAATACTCGCGCAGAGAAGCTAGACCTTGAAGGTCGGGGCATGGACAGCCCGCCGAAGTTCGGTCAATACACCCTACCCGGTGGCGAGAACTACCGCGAGATTCTGCTGACGATGCCAAACAAAAAAGCAGAGACTTTGAGTGCAAGAGCCGATGAACTTCTAGCAAAAGGCAGGGCTGGAACAGCAACAGATGCAGACAGGGCAGAGTGGGCTTCAATCATGAACAGATTACAGCCTGAGACAAGAGATATTGAAGGCGCACAAAGATTCAGGGGGATGCCTGATTTTAAATCTCCCCATTGGGAGCAACCCAACGTCCTGGCCCATCTGCGCGTGAACGACCGGGTTGACGCAGACGGCAAAAAGATGCTACTGGTTGAGGAAGTGCAGAGCGACTGGCATCAGGCTGGAAGGGATTACGGGTATGGCCCTAAGACCGAAACAACTGTTGAGGCTTACTACGAAACAAAGTCTGGTCAACGAATCCCAATTGGCTTTGGAAAAACCAAAGAAGAAGCAGAGGCTTCAATTGATGTTGGCTGGAAAAACACGGTTGACATTAAGTATGAAACCCAAACAAGAAAGATTGGCGAAGGAGTACCCGACGCGCCATTTAAGGACACTTGGTATCAACTCGCCTTGAAACGTGCGCTGCAATACGCTGCTGAGAATGGCTACGACCGAGTGGGTCTGACTACTGGGGCGCGTCAGGCAGAGCGTTATGACTTGAGCAAGCAGATTAAATCCATTGCTTATAAAGATAACGGCGATGGCACTTATGTTATTACTGCTTCAACTCCAAACAACAGACCGGCTCTTGCCGCCGAAACAGTTGATAGTGAAAAATTACGCGAATTGGTTGGTAAAGAAGTTGCCGACAAAATTATTTCGGGCGAAGGTAAAGAGTTCCCTAAAAATAGCTTTTCTGAAGGCATGAAAGAACTTACTGGTCTTGACCTCCAGGTTGGCGGCGAGGGAATGAGGAAATACTACGACGAGGTGTATCCCAAGTTCCTGCAAAAGTACGGCAAGAAGTGGGACGCCAAGATGGGCAACACGACCATTGAGGCAGACGGCGCTGAACCTGTCCGATACATTGATATCACGCCCAAGATGAAACAATCTGTTTCTGATTCAGGTCAGCCATTGTTTACCGCTGCGCCTATTGCAACTGGCGCTGGTTCTGCGACAATAGCGCAAGACGGGGAAACCGATGGCAATTGAACGCGATATCAGCAAGCGCCTTGATGAGATAATCCCTCCGGCTTCCAGTACCGAGGCCGAGCAGCCAATGCTGGCTGACGAGGCTGCACAGATAGCCAACCCCCTGGCGCCGCAAGAGCCGGAAGAGGGCGTCCAGGTTGCCGGTTTGGTATCCGGCTTGGCCACGGCTGGCAAAGCCATGCGGGCGGCCAGGCGAGTGCAAAAGGAAGCGCCCAGGGCTGCGGTGCTGTACGACCAGCGGGCAACTGGCCAAACGATTATTCCACCCAAGGGCAAGGTTGAAACTGACGCCGGGCTTACAGACCAGCAAGTGGTAGATAAGGGCGTCAATGAGTTACTGCAAACCCCGTCGCCGCCTGACGTACCTGGCATAACGCCAACCCCTGCGCCGCCTGGCACGGGTGTGGTGCCGCCTGTTCGTATTGAGCAAGACGTTATCTACGTCGAGCCAGCCAGCGTTACCACCCTGGAGAAACTCAAGGCAGCAATTACTGGCGCCCCCACATCCGGCAAGCCGCCCAATGTTCGCCCGAACCTGGACGCTATATCTGCCGAGGATGACGTTAAGAAACTGATATACGCGACCACCGAGGTATACAAGCAATGGGTGGATACACAGCGCCAAGCTGGCCGCACCCTGGACGATATCGCTCAAGACGCCCTCAAGATGGGCGACGATGCGGCTCTACGCGCTTTAATTAAGCGCAAGCCTGGTGATAGACCATTCCTGGATTTTGAGAGCCTAGCGGCCCGTATGGCGGTTCTGAACCTGCAACAAGCCACTAAGCAGTTGGTGCAGCAGGCAATGACCAGCGGTGACCCGCGCACCATGATATCAGCCCTCAAGGCTATGACCTTTGAGGGGTATGTTCAGTCTGCCCAATTGGGCAACATGGCTGAAACTGGACGGGCATTGGCGGTTGGTCGCCTGGTTGTTTCGCCCGACAAGTCGCGGGTTGCTAATCTGCAAAAGACTGTGGAGCAGTTGGGAATTGATGACCCGGCTCGGTTCGCTGATATTGATAACCCGGCTCAAATCATCCGCGACCTTGGTGGCATGGAGATGATGCGTAACGCCTTTAAGGCGTACATGGCTTTGCCAAATGATTCTGTGCGCGGCGTGTATACAAAGCATTTAGCAAGGGCCACCCTGGACTCTGCCGCCGAGATATATCAAAGCGCCTTATTGTCTAACCCGGTCACCCAAGGTTTCAATATTGTTGGCACACCGATACACGCGCTTACGTTGATAGCAGAGCGCGGTGCTGCTGCGGTATTTACTGGCGATGTTGCAAGGCTGAACGGCGTGTTTGCTGGTTTGAGGGCTATACCTCGCTACACCCGCCAGGCATTGTCTGCTGCTGCCAAAGGATTCATGACCGAGCAGGCTTCTGATATGGGCAGCAAGTTTGATGCTGGCAGTCGGCTTGCTACCAAAGCTGAGAACTTTGGCGTGGCCCCGGATACCTACCTTGGCAAAGGCATTGACCTGCTTGGTCAGGGCTTCCGGCTATTTGGATTCCGCGTATTGACCACGGTGGACGAAGGCTACAAAGCTATGTTGCGCGGCATGGAATTGGAGATGATGGCCGCCGAGGCGCAGAGCCGGGCGTTCATGGCAAAGATTGCAGACGGCGCTACAGAGGCCGAGGCCATGGAACATTCATCTGCTGTGTATATGCGGGTGCTGGAATCGCCAACGTCATTTGATGAGGCCGCCGAGTTTGCGCGTGTTGTGGCTTTCCAAGATGAGTTGCCTGGCAAAATACTCAAGGGCATCGAGCCAATTATTCAGCACCCATTGCAACGTCTGTTTGGCCCGCTACAGTTTTACAAGACACCGACCCAGGTTGTGCTGCGTATTCAAGAGCGCACACCGCTGGCTGTGCTTATGCCTCGGTTTTGGAAAGCGATTACTAACCCAGCCAACCCTGGCGACCGCAGCCTGGCGCTTGCCAAGTTGAGCATGGCCAGCTTGGTGGCTGGCGCTTACATGACGATTGGCGCGGATGATGACTCGACCATCCTTACCGGGTATGGGCCAACCAACCCGGCAGAACGTCGGCGCTGGCTTGAAAAACACCAGCCGTATTCGATTGGCGAAAAGCAAGAGGATGGCTCATACCGCTGGAAATCATTCGAAAGATATGACCCGTTCAGCGGGGTATTGGCATTTTGGGTCGATGCTCGGGACACCATGCTTAAAGATGATGACCCCGATTCCCGCGAGAACATTGCCTTGGATGTTTCGTTGGCAACCATGCGCTACATGACCGAGGCACAGCCAAGCATTCAAACGCTTGCTGAATTGTCGAATACCATCGGGCCATCGTATGAGGGCGAAACTGACAAGATGGAACGCATCATGCAGATATTTGCCAAACACGCTGCTGACGTTGGGCTGACCACCGGCCAGGCTGTGGTTACGGGTGGGTTAATGCCGCAGTCATTGACGGCCAACCTGCAACGATATCTTGACCCGTTCAAGAAATCCACCGTGCCGAGTGAGCAGTACGATTACCTGAACATCCCAGGCTTTAGGACTAACCTGCGCTCGGGTTACGAGGCGCTGGCCAAGGCGCGGGCGCGCATTCCGTATTTCGCAGACTCTGCCTACCAGGAAACCAACGATTGGTATGAGCCTGTCAAGATTGGTACTGGTGACTTCCGGGCTTTCTTGCCGATGCGTATTATTGAAAAGCGGTTCAACGGTATCAATGCCGAGTTGGAGAAAATCAAGGGCGCCCTGCCAAGAATAAGCCCCTCGATGAATGAGAGCATGATTAAGCTGAACGCCCAGCAATTCAATCGTTACAAAGAGTTGGTCAACTATCCCAACAGGTCGCCATTCTTTGCCAACGAGTTGTTTGGCAAAAACTATAGCGATATGACGCCGGAAGAGAAAAAGATATTTAAGCAGCATCCAAACCGCGCTGACAGAATGCTGGTGGAGATTGCCTCACCTTTTTACAACATTGGCTACGATGAAGCAGGTAACGAAGTCGAATCCACCAACCAGGCAAAGCTGGAGTATTTGAGGGCTGTACACACCGAATACACCAGCCAAGCCAAAAGGCTGATGCTGCTGGAGTTCCCCGAATTGCAAGAGTTGGTTAACCAGCGTGACGCTTTCAAAGCGCAGCAGAATCGCCTGCCACGCAACTTGCCCCTGTCAGATGAAACCAAGCGCAGCATCAAATACAACCAGTAAGGAATTGAATTATGGCCGTCCCAATTTCTAATGTAACCCGCCGCGTGGTGTTTGCTGCCAGCGGTGTGGGGCCGTATGCGTTCACGTTTGAGATTCTTGCTCAGACCGATATCGCCGTTTACGAGGATGACACCCTGCTGACGTTGACCACCGACTACACGGTGACCATTAACGCCAACGGCACGGGTTCGATTACCCTGGTGTCCAGCCCCACCGGGTCACAGATATCAATTATCGGCGCCAGGGCGATTGAGCGTACCTCTGACTTTGTGACGGGTGGCGACTTCTTTGCCAACACGCTGAACACCGAACTTGATAGCCTGACTATCTTTGCCCAGCAAAACAGCGAGGCTGTGGCCCGCGCATTGTCTGCGCCGGAGACTGACCCGACCACGGTGAACATGACCCTGCCGAGGGCGTCTGTGCGGGCCAACAAGACCCTGGCTTTTGACAGCAATGGCGACCCGGTTATTGGTGAGGTGATTGGCGACAACCGTGGCAACTGGGCTGCTGGCACCGCGTACAACAAGCGCGATATTGTCAAAGACACCAGCAACAACAACGTATATTTGGCAAACACGGCGCACACTTCTAGTGGCTCCCTGCCAATCAGCAGCAATGCCGACGCGGCCAAATGGGATTTGTTGGTAGATGCCGCGTCTGCTGCGTCGGCTCAAGCGGCAGCGGAGGCCGCCCAGGCGGCAGCAGAGAACGCACAGACGGCGGCAGAAAATGCTCAGTCTTATGCGGAGGAATGGGCAAATAAAGCGGAAGATAGTTTGGTCAGCACAGATGCTGGCGGCGATGGCTCTACTGAGTACTCTGCAAAACATTGGGCGGCCAAAGCAGAAGACCAAAAGGATTTAGCGGTTAGCGCAAAGAACGCTGCGGTAAGCGCCCAGGGCGCGGCAGAGTCGGCAAGGGATGCAACCCTGGCTGCATACGATTCATTTGATGACCGCTATCTTGGCGCCAAAGCGAGCGACCCAGCACTTGATAATGATGGGGATGCGCTGGCTGCTGGGATGTTGTACTACAACACAACGGTTCCCGAGATGCGGTTATACACAGGCTCTGCTTGGGTGGCTGCTTATGTCTCTGGCGCATCGTACCTAGCATCAGCAAACAACCTATCTGACTTGGCAGACGCTGCAACCGCCAGGCAAAACCTTGGGGTCGAGATTGGCGTTGACGTACAGGCTTACGATGCCGACACGGCAAAGTATGATGATGTAACGGCTAACTTTACGGGGACATTGCAGAACGGCGGTCATACTGTATTGACAACGGCTTCTGATTATTTGGATAGCGCCGACATTGGCGTGAGCGTCCAAGCCTACGATGCAGACACCGCCAAGACCGACACGGCTCAGACGTTCACGGCCAGCCAGCGCGGTACTGTGACCAGCGACAACGACCTGTCGTTTGACCTGTCGGCAACCAACAACTTTTCATGCACCCCGACGGCTGGCGGTACGCTGACGTTTACCAACCACACGGCTGGCC
>Ga0208161_1000974_pt1 | contig 15744 bp, 10 predicted proteins | sample CB_VirMetaG_3_FD_184538 | JGI IMG/M metagenome (GOLD analysis project Ga0208161, IMG submission 184538) | Freshwater to marine saline gradient viral communities from Chesapeake Bay - CB_1508_1S Viral MetaG (SPAdes) (version 4) | ecosystem: Environmental > Aquatic > Marine > Coastal | place: USA...
CAAGCCGGACTTTTTAAAGATTCCCGGCTTGCTAGTAAACGTAGACGGTAAGACTGTAAAAACAGCAGAGCCAGAACGTATCAACGAACTAGACGAGATTCCCAGTCCATATCTTACAGATGTGTTTAAGCCATTAATGGAAAAGCATCCTGAGATCAGATGGAACGTTACATTAGAAACAAATAGAGGTTGTCCCTACCAGTGTACATTCTGTGACTGGGGTAGCTTGACTTATAACAAAGTCAAACAGTTTGATTTACACAGAGTATTCCAAGAACTAGAATGGGTAGGCAAAAACGGCTGTGACTTTATTTCATTAGCAGATGCAAACTTTGGTATGTTCCCTGAACGTGATATGATGATTGCAGAGAAACTTATTGAAGTACAAAAGACTTATAACAATCCTAAAGCATATACAATTGCTTGGGCAAAGAATCAAAAACAAGAAGTAGTTGACATTGTTCGTAAACTGATTTATGAAGGCGGATCCAAAATGGGTCTGAATTTATCAGTACAATCTATGGATGACGATGTATTAGAAATTATTAAGCGTAAAAACTTAGAACAACACAAAATTGAACAGGTATTTGATTTGTGCGAAGAACATAACATACCTCTTTATACAGAACTTATTTTAGGATTGCCCGGCGAAACACTGCGTTCATGGAAAAATAACTTTTATGCATTGTATAGAGCAGGCAACCACACTGGTATTACGGTGTATCAAGCACAATTGCTTGAAAACGCAGAAATGAATTTATCGCAAAAGAAACTCTACAAACTAGAGGGTAGAGTTGTGTACGATTATCTTGTGGGTACGTATAACGAACACGAAGTAAAAGAAGGTATAGAAGTAGTTACGTCTACTAGAGATTTGCCTAGAGATAAGATGATTGAAGCACAGGTGTTTAGTTGGTTTATGAATACGTTTCACATTAATGGCATGACCAATTATATTAGTAGAGTTTTAGAAAAGAAACATGGTATAGATTACGAAGATTTTTATGATAACTTGTTAGAATTTATCAAACAAGATCCATGGATAAATGATGAAATGAATCGTATCAAAGAACATTACTTTAACTGGACAGAAAATGGCAAAATTGATCATGCACCAATACAAGGCATGGAGATACATGGTTGGAACTTAATTCATAGTACGGTTATTAACCTACAGGGAGAAGGCAAACACACACAAGTATTTGATATGATCGAAAAGTTTGTCGAAGAACGATATAGTGACTTGTTATCATATGAATTATTCCAAGACCTGATGCTGTTTCAACGTAAATTCTTAATTAACTTTGAAGATAAAGCAGATTATCCAATGAATATACAATTTGAACATGACATACCTGGTTACTTGCAAGATCATTGTGAGTTAGAAACTCCAGCAGAGTATGAGTTTGATTTCCCTGAAGACAAAGATCAATCACTGCAAAGATTCTGTGAGCAAATCTTTTTTGCTAGACGTAGAAACTTCGGTAAGGCTTGGTTAACTAAACGTGACTAAGACATTATTCACAAACGGTTGTAGCTGGACATTTGGTGGTGGGTTAGATGAACCTGACACTATAGAACACCTAAAACATCTGCATGATAATGTTGTCTGGCCTGCGCAACTCAAAAAGATCATGGGTTATGATCAAGTAATAAATTTGTCTGCGGGTTGTGGCAGCAATCAGCGCATCTGTAGAACTACATTCGAATGGGTAATGCAACAGACACCAGAGACTCTACAAAACACTGTAGCAGTAATTCAATGGTCTCAGCTAGATCGTTATGAATATTACGTACCCCATCCAGACGATGATAGATTCACTGAACGCTCTGCAACACTTAACGACTTAGAGGGAATCTTATATTTTTCTGAAGCAGATGCAAAGATACGCGGTAGTTTGCAGAAAGAGCAACTATCTAGGTGGACAAAAGTAAGTCCAAGATCATTTATAAGTTATTATGAAGAACCTTATAGGAAACAGGCAGAAAAAACTGCTCACGACAGGTATAGAACATATACTAATATAGAGGGTATATATACTTGGTTGAGTCAATTAAGTTTTTTGCATGATTTATTCACGCATCATAATGTAAAATACTATTATTGGTTTTTTGCTAGTGAGGTATTTGCATACCCGCAACACATACAAGATTATATATATGATCGATTCAACTTTTTAGAACCTGAACGTAGACATATGTGGACCTATGAACGTCTTCAGGATATACAAGATAGCAATGACTCTCACCCTAGCGCCCGCGGCCATCAACAACTAGCAGAACACATATATGAGGCTATGCAATAACTAAAACTAAATTACGCAGTCTTTATACACTAAGTACTCATTATACAATAGGAAACTGATATGAAAAAAGAAACTCTGATTAAAAGACTAGCTTACTTAATGGACAAACACAGAGTACTTGACAAAAAAGTGTCTGATGATTATAAAAATCATGTAGACGACATTATTATTCAAAAAGAAAAATTCGAGAAAGTTGCGTTAAAACTAGAAATAGATAAAATTCAACGACAACTAGGTATGATCTAGAACTTATACCAATTACCGTTTCTGAAGATAACTTCATTACCGGTAATATCTAGAGTCACTTCTCCTTCTGAAGGATTACTGACTTCTTTCACAATATTGGGGACGCAGCCTGTGATCTGCATGATATATCTATCTTCCCAACCAAGATTCGCAGCCATATGAACAGTATTTTGTTCCCAACCAAAATATGACCCTGCAGGACCAAAGCAAGGTTTATCTTCTACCCATAACTGATGACCTGCTTTTGTATCTTCTAAAAATACGATGATTCTTAATATAGGCTGTTTTTCGGGGACGCCGTTACGATCTTTATATGTTTTGAATAAGTCTCTGTGATAGGGTAAAATCTTACCGGGAACCATTCTGTTGATTGCTACTACAGGACAAGAGATATCAAAATTGTTAGCAACGTCTAGTAATACTTGCGGTAAGTTTTCAAAGCACATAGATACGCCAACGTCATATGTTGAAGTATCTACAGTTGCATTAAACTTTTCTTCATGTACATCATTAGTGAACCAAGGTAGATTTTTGTAATCGTCTTCAGTCCAAGTTACGGGTACAGATCCTTTAATCATCTCTTATTAAATCCAATGTTACACAGTGGAAGCATCCACCCAAAGTGATCGAATGCCGCATTGGTAACATCGCACATTCTATACCGTGTTTCTCTAATTCTTTCCTTAAAGGTTCTTGATGTTCTTCTACGCAAACTAGTTTACTGTTTACAGAGAATAGATTCATGCTAATCCAGTTTGATGAATTTCTGTAATTGCCGTGATAACCAATCGGTACAGGCTCGGGTGCAAATATGTAATCCCAATTTCTAAAAGGTTCGGGTAGTTGATCTACTGATACTATTCTGTCTGGATTCAACAACATTAATCCGTCACGTAAAAATGCTACAGTAGAATCTAAATGCATGTAACTATAAACGTCTTGCAATAGATGTACTTTTCCGTCTACTATAGATTGTAAAAGACTTGCACCTGTTTTGTTACCACTGTTTGAAACTAGATATAATAAATCATCGTTTGCTCTCAATACGTTTGCCGCATCAAAAGCAGGTTCATGTTCAGTGAGTGCTAATGTATCTTTATTACCTAAACAATTAGTATTATATAATTCATCACTTCTTATAATATCATATGGATGGAGATTTTCTAAATGTCTCTCCATGGCTTGATATTCATTGCGTCTCGCTCTAAGGGGCATAGGAGTAGCGATGCTTTTATCCTTGTAAACTATCACAGAGTCCCTTGGACAATAATTGTAGTAAGAACATTCCGTGATGTCGGGCCTTACTACCTCCACGCCTTCTTTCTTCAGAAAGTCAGCAAATGTTTCTAAATCTTCATTCGCTTCATCAACAACAATCTGAGGGTACTTCCCTGATGGTATATCCAACTCGTCCTTCACATCAGCATAGTTGATGTGTCTTAGACTGATATCTACTTCAGGGACTCTGGCGTTGTGAGCATGACCCACAACTACTTTCCTTAACCGTCCCCATTCGTTTTTACTGTACATCGCTTCTCCTATGTTAAAGATATTTATTGGAATACAACACCCCGCGTAAAAATCTCAGCAGGATAAATAACGATTAAATATAGTAGTACTTACAAATTCGGAGCAGAATATTGGATTTTACACTTCAATCCTTAGCAAAAAAGAATAAGCCTAGGGCAAAACCACCAGAGAATGTAGAAGACGCACGCCATCAGTCGATGATGGATGCCATAGCACCTTATGCTAAGACTGTAGTAGTCAATCAGAAAAACCTGACACCTGTCTACGTAGACTATAAAACTAGAAATACTACAATGGTACTAGTATTATGTCCTGAATGGTCACCCTATATGCCTCCGTTCTCTCTAGCTAGACTGTCTGGCGTAGCTAAAGCGGCAGGATACGAGACTACTATTATTGACTTGAATGCCATGGCGTATCAAGAATATAAACACAAGTGGTGGCCTCTCAAAAAGATTCCGTTTAGACTCTGGGATCCTAGTGCTAGCTGGCACTGGTTGGGGGATACTTACATGAAAGATATCCACCCTGTCTTAGAACCTTTGCTACAAGAACAAGTAGATAGAATCCTCGAGATCAATCCTACAGTTGTTGGATTCTCTGTTTATTATATCTCAGAAGAACCTACAAAGTGGATGTGTCAAGAACTTAAAAGACGCAATCCTAATATCAAGATCGCGGTAGGGGGACCTAACGTACACAAGAGTTGGTTCAAGATCGAACCTTACTATGACTATGTTGTTGTAGGTGAGGGCGAAAACAACTTGCTTGTTATGCTAGATGAATTAGAAGAAGGAATCGAACACGATGAACCCAGAGTACTGACTCAACCAGAAGAAGAACGTATTAATATTAACGGGCTTCCTATGCCTGACTATGAATCAATCGACTTTAGTTTATATGATGTCCCTAATGGAGTCAACTCCGAATTCTCTAGGGGCTGTACAGCAAAATGTACGTTCTGTGAAGAAACACACTTCTGGAGATATAGACAGCGACAAGCAGTAGACGCTGTACAAGAATTAGAGTGGTTGTATTATAATAAAGGCACTGATATTTGCTGGTTCATTGATTCTCTTATCAACGGTAACATCAAAGAGTTACGTGCATTCGCATTAGCACTAAAAGCAAAGAACTTAAACATCAGATGGACTGGTTATGCTAGATGTGACCAGCGTATGGACTTACAATATTTACAAGACTTAGCCGATGGTGGTTGCATCATGTTTAACTTTGGTTGTGAGTCAGGCTCACAGAAAGTACTTGATGACATGCACAAGGGCGTGACTGTAGAAGCAATGGAACAAAACTTCCAAGACTGTAAGAAAGTAGGTATCTGGTGTGCTACTAACTGGATCGTTGCGTTCCCTACAGAAGACTATCAAGACTACTCAGACACTATGACGTTTATGTGGCGTAATAGAAACAACAATATCAACAACATGGGTCTTGGTGTAGGTTATGGACTAGGTCCTGAAACTATCGTAGGACAGAATCCTCACGCATACAACGTTTCATGGCACAAGTATCAAGGTCACTGGATCAGCCAAGATTTCAGAATGGGCGGTACGCATGTAATGATGCGTGTTAAACTGATTCACATGTATCTGGATATGTTTGAGAACTGTACAGAAGTTCCCGTCACGTATCCTGTAAGAGACGCATTAAAAACAGATCACTATCATATCATTTTAGATGATGAAAACTTCCAGCGTGAGATCGAATACGAAGAATTTGATTATAACATTATCAAAGCAGATATCAAAGATAAGCGAGGAATGCCTAACGTATTCGCTAATCACTTAGTAAACGAGATTTGGCCTTTCTTACGTAATCTATGGCGTATTAGAGGCGGCTACAGAGCAACTATCAGATTCAATCCTGAGATCGATTTAAAAGAGTTCGGTACTCAGTATGGTCCCGGAATGTTCCACGCAGTATACAAATTCCAGATCAACAAAGAAGGTCAATGGAAAGCGGACTTTGATATGAAGTTTGAACAAGTTGACAATCCATATGATGACAGACCGCCACCAGAAGAAGGTGGACGCAAGGGTCCGTTCTATGCACAAGACTATTCACGTATTCAAGCAAACACTGCAAAACGTGCAAGAAAACTTGCTAAGCCTGAATGGGACGATGAAGAAGGTAGATCGGGACAAGACTTTACTGATCTACTACGTGAAGAAGAAGAATTAAACAAGTCTATCGATTTCTCTTTTGAATATCATTATAAAGGAGAAGGGGATTGGTCAGATTTAGACAAGTATGTTGTCACATTAGCTGAAAAATCAGCAAAACGTGATAACACTAAAGACCTAGATTTACCACAAAAAGAAGAAATGAGTGAAGAAAAAACTATCTCATTAGATTCTATTATTAGAAAGACGAAACCTGTACGTAACGCATTATTACCATGACACCTATAGAAAGATTTGAATCACGCATTGCAAATTATTTTGGCGCTCCGTATGCAGTAGCAGTTGACTGTTGTACACATGCTATTGAATTGTGTATTAGATTACTGCTTGAAGATGATATAAACTATACTTATAGTTGCCCTAAGCACACATATCTGAGTATACCCATGACTTTTGAAAAGTTAAACTTGCAGTGGCAGTTTGAAGATTCTGAATGGAACAATTTTTATTATATAGGAGACACCAACATCATTGATGCCGCAGTGTTATGGGAAAAAGATAGTTATATACCTGGATCGCTTATGTGTTTGAGTTTTCAATTAAGAAAACATTTACCAATCGGTAAGGGCGGCATGATCTTATGCGATAACAAAGACGATGTAGAAATATTAAGACAAACTAGATATGACGGTAGACCAGCTGTAGAAGGGTTTTGGCATGACTTTAATATAGAACGTTTAGGCTATCATTATCAGATGACATACGAGAATGCAGAACTTGGCTTGATGAAGTTCAATGAGGTTGTACACAAACAACCTAGAAAATGGTCGTGGAAAGACTATCCCGATCTATCTACTTACAAAATTTTTGGAGGAAAGGTCAATGGTGAATGAGATAGAAAGAGGACACTGTGGAACAATGTGGAAACAAGAATACAAGTATCTTCAGTATACCTATGATCCTATTGATCAATATCAACTAGCAAAATATGTCGATGAAGGTTACACTAACATAAAAAGTTTTGTGTGTGAAACATATAACGATGTAAATATTTTACCCCCGTGGGTTGTTAAGACATCTGGAATTTTTGGATTATATTCACAGCAGTACGAGTTTTTAAAAGTAAGACCATTAGATATCGCACCTCCACACAATCCTAGCGTTAGACGTTATAGAGACAAATACAAAGTAGATAGAGCAGACGTTTGGCATGCTGTTCTTATGCTAGAAGACTGGCAGCCTGGACAATATATTGAGGTTAATGGAGAGCCCTTCGTTCGTTGGACTCAGGGCGACTGGTTTAAATGGAAAAATACAACTGATTCGTCTTTTTCATATACTAACGTTGGTCAGACTAACTGGTACATGATGCACGTGACCGGGAAAAACACTTATACTGGACAATTAAACAATCTGTTTGCTTTTAACTTTCCTGGAAGGTTCGATGATCCTAGAGCATGTCATCCTTTCATACAGAATTCGTTAATACCCGAAGTAAATTTTTCACAGGATCCTAATTTTATCTGGGCTGTGTATATGGACAACGGTTACATCAAGCAATTAGATGATATTAATTTTACTGAAGCTCAAGTTGAAGTAGTTAATCAAAGAGGAATTCATTTTTACTTATTCGAAGTGATGTGTAGTTATTATGAGGATCAAATTCCTTATGATGCCGGTGGAACAATTCACACTCAAGGTTTTTACTCAGAGTTTGAGCATCCGCACAATAAGGAAAAACTACGTGCAGAAGAATTAGATGCTATCTTAAATTTTAAAAATAGAAATAATATTAATGCACAAATGATTCACGTACACACCGGTGAATATAATATACAAAAACACTATCCTTATTATACAGATCATTTGACTCTAACATACGATGATTTATATGTAAAAACACAGCGTCCTATCGTCAACTTAGATGGTGAGGTTGATTTAGATAAAATTAAATTTACTAAACACGCTGTCTCTTTAAATTGGAGATATTGTAAACACAGACAGTTAGTAGCAAATTTCTTGGCAGGCGAAAACGTTCACTTAAGCTGGTACTTTAAAAACGAATTCGATATGCTGAAAAAAGAATTGTGGTTTGACTTAGATTCTTGGAAAGAAAAATATCCTAAATTATATAATCAACTGGAAGTAAACAATCAAAACATCTTACAACGTAGTCCGTTCTGTGTTGATAAACATACTCTGGATGCAAAAGAAATCAAACATCCACATCATGTAGATTTCTGGCCGGGAGTTAGTCAGTATAAACCTGGACAAACACCATCCTTGTATAACAGTAGAGCACCTGAATTAAAACCAATCTATGATGATTGTTTTGTTGATATCGTAACAGAGACTAGATTTGCACAGCCTACAGGAAACTTTAGTGAAAAGTTACTACAACCCGTGCAGTACATGAAACCCTTCATCTTGCTAGCACCTCCGTATACATTAGAATGCTTTAAGTCATTTGGATATGCATCTTTTAGTGATTTCTGGGACGAGAGCTACGATACTGAAGAAGATCATGGTGAGCGTCTAGCAAAAATATTTACAGTCATCAGAAAAATCTTGGATACACCTATGAAACAGTTAGAAGACATGTATAAAGAGATGTATCCTTTATTAGTGCATAACAGAAAACGTTTTAACGAGTTGACAAATTATCCTAACTATACACTGACTGAGGATTTTGAATGAAGAACATCTTGTTGATAGCTGGATGTAGTCATGCCGCTGGTTCTGAGATCGACGGCACAGAAGACAGTCTGTACAATAGACAGCATTGCTTTGGTAACTTAGTTGCTGAAGAACTTGGTATGAAGCCAGTAAACATTGCTATCGTAGGGGCTACTAATACAGGTATCGCAAGAAGCGTTTTAACTTGGTTCAGAGATGTTTATGACCCTGATACAATGAGAGTATCTGCATTAGTGTGTTGGTCTGAACCTATCAGGATGGAAATTCCCGGAACGCATAGGTATGATTATAAGACAGCTAATCCATATGTAGACTGGTATGATGAAACACAAAATCAGTACATGAAAGTTATCATTGGTTGGAATGGCGGTTCTGATTACGAAAAAAGTGTGATCCCAGAATACCACAAGTTTATGACAAACAATGATCATTATCTACAGATCATGTCTGTCAATTTAGTATTGCAATTGCAATACTTATTTAAAGCACATAAGATAGATTATCTGATGTGCAATTCTATGCAACAGTTCACTGAAGACAACGAACCTTTGAAAGAATTTCTGAGCATGATAGACTCCACTAAATACTATAAACTGCATGAAGGTCTAGAAAGTTTCTATCCCAAATATGCAAGTTTGGGTTATGAGAATGAGAAAGCAAAGTACTGGCATCACGGGGAAGAACCTCACAGACTATTTGCTGAAGAACTTTTGCAATTTAATGAGGAAATGAAATGCTTAAAAAAATCTGGAATAAAGTAAAAGAGTTTTTCCGTAAGTTACTAGATATCATCAAGATGCCTTATGTGAAAATCAAGCGTGAACTAGAGTATCGCAAGAGACTCAAGGAACTTAAAAAACGAGATCCTTTTATTTACAAATAGAATGATCTATATAGGAGTTAAAAACGCATAATATGATACATGTAGGAGTCAGTTGCGGTTTCCATGATGCAGGCATGGCAGTTGTCAACGATCAAGGTGATATCTTATTTGCTGGTCACAGCGAAAGATATACAAAGAAAAAACACGATAAAAATCTTTGTGCAGAAATTGCAAAGGATGCCCGGCACTATTTCAGTGATCACGAAAAGAAACAACTCTATTACTACGAACGTCCTTGGATTAAAGCTATCAGAGAGATTATCTCTGGTCAACGTTTTAGAGGTTTAGGATCACCGCTGAGTTCTAAAAAGATTATCGGAAAAGAATTCTTAGATGCACTGTCATATAAAGGCAGGGTAAAGAACATGCCTCATCACAAGTGTCATGCGGCAGCCGGCTTTCAAACGTCACCTTTCAAAGAAGCAACAGTGGTAGTTATCGATGCTATCGGTGAGATTGATTGTGCTACTATCTGGCATGCATACTATGACAAGAAAGGTAACGCACAATACAAACGTCTATGGTCTAGCACATACCCTAACTCTATTGGGTTATACTACAGTGCTATGACACATCGTGTTGGTTTACGTCCATTAGATGAAGAATATATTTTGATGGGTATGGCGGCATATGGTAAGCCTAAGTATGTAGAAGAAATAGAACGTAAGTTCGGTGGCAACAACGAAAAACTAGAATTCAAATTGAACGCACACGCCGGAGTAGAAAAATCATTCTTAGACGGTGCTGATGAGTTTGACATTGCCGCATCATCACAGAGTTACGTAGAACAACTTATCACTAATGTTATGCAACGAGCATTATGGATGGGTAAAAGCGGAAACTTAGTATACAGTGGCGGAGTAGCATTAAACTGTTCTGCTAATAGATTGTTAGGTCAGTATTTCAATGACATCTGGATCATGCCTAACCCCGGTGACTGTGGTAACGCCTTAGGTGCAGCCGCACTTGGTTACGGTAAAAAGCTAAACTGGAAGAATGCATTCTTGGGTACAGATATCACAGGTATCTATCCCGTTCAAAGAATGATCGAAGCACTAAAGGAAGACAAGATTGCAGGTATCGCATCTGGCAGAGCAGAGTTCGGCCCCAGAGCGTTAGGCACACGTAGTTTGCTCGCTGACCCCAGAGGTCCTGAGATCAAAGACAAAGTAAACGAGATCAAACGTAGACAAAAGTTCAGACCTTTTGCACCTATGATCTTAGAAGAACTAGTAGATGATTATTTTGATATGCCTTTAGGATGGAAAACATCTCCATACATGCAAGTGACTGCTCCTTGTAAGTTTCCTGAACAATTTCCTGCTATCATTCACAAAGACGGATCAAGCAGAGTGCAAACTGTACCTAAAGATGGGTCAGGCATACGTAGATTATTAGAAGCATGGTATGAAGAAACAGGATGTCCTATACTTCTTAACACATCATTGAATATCAGAGGAGAACCAATGGTGAACGACAGATCGGATGCAGATCGATTTGAAAAACTTTACAACACCCGCGTCATTTCATAAGTATTAGTATGCTTAGAGACGTATTCTACTTTGGCGAGAAGCCAAACGTTCACCCCAGAGAACGCTATGCTACAAACATCGATGACGCACGTAATCAGTGCGTTACTAGCCACTTTTGGATAATCAACGAGTTTTGTGATTATACTGGCTTTGACTGGGATTTTGATTTCGACTTTTTACCTGACGAAGATGTATGGGCTGAAGATCATAATAACATCTGGCCTAGTATGCATCAAAAAGATTCAGGTACTTGGTTATGTCCTAAACAACATACCGATATCAGAGTTTATCGACAAGATGTAAATCCTCTCAATAGAAAGCGTGAGCCTTCTAAGTTGTGGAAGTTCTTAGACAAAGTAGATAAGTCGAGATTCGACTTTTCATGGCATCCAGACCCCACTGATCCTCCCTACATCTATAAATGGGGCAGTAAGTTTTTTCCGGTAGAATTAGCATCTGTTCTAGAGTATCACACTCCGGGTAATCGTGGTGAAATAAAGTACATGAAGCAAACAGTTGATCTGTTGCCTAATGATGAATGCATCACAGCATATACAGAGATAGATAAAGACAAATGGGACATGTCATGGAGACCTGATCCAATGGAGCCGCCCTATATCTATATCTGGGGTAACAAGTACGAACCGGCAGAGATCAAGCCCACTCTAGAATATAGAGTTCCGGGTGCTACAGAGATCAAGTACATGAAAGACTTGATTCCAGTGCTACCCCAATGGGATAGATGGGAAGAACTAACACCTATAGATAAGTCTAAAGGGTTCGATTTCTCATGGAGACCAAGTCCATTAGAACCACCTTATATCTATGTATGGGGTAACAAGTATGAGCCGGGCGAAGTTAAATCTACATTAGAATATACTGTTCCTGGTGCTACAAAAATCAAGTACATGAAAGATTTGATTCCAGTGTTACCTCAATGGGACAGATGGGAAGAACATACACCCGTAGACAAGTCAGCAGAGTTTGACTTTGCGTGGCGTCCGGATCCAATCGAACCTCCATTTATCTACGTGTGGGGTAACAAGTATGAACCTGCTGAGATAAAACCAACTCTGTCATATACTGTTCCAGGAGCTACTGAGATCAAGTACATGAAAGAATCAGTACCCGTAGTTCCTCAATGGGACAGATGGAAAGAACTGATCCCAGTAGACAAGACAAAAGATTTTGATTTCTCTTGGAGACCAGATCCAATCGAACCTCCGTTTATCTACGTATGGGGCAACAAATATGAACCCGGTGAGATAAAACCTACACTAGAGTATAGAGTACCCGGTGCAACTGAAATCAAATACATGGAAGAAGCAGTGCCTGTCTTACCACAGTGGGACAGATGGCATGAACACACTCCGGTAGACAAGACAAAAGATTTTGATTTCTCTTGGAGACCTAGCCCACTAGAGCCACCATTCATGTATGTCTGGGGTAACAAGTACGAACCCGGTGAAATGAAGCACACGCTTTCATATACTGTTCCCGGTGCGACTGAAATCAAATACATGGAAGAAGAAGTACCTGTCTTACCCCAATGGGACAGATGGGAAGAACATACACCTGTAGACAAGACAAAAGATTTTGATTTCTCATGGAGACCAAGTCCGATAGAACCTCCTTACATATATGTATGGGGTAACAAGTATGAGCCAGCAGAGATCAAACCCACCTTGACATACACTGTTCCTGGTGCTACTGAGATCAAATACATGGAAGAACTTATTCCAGTATTACCACAATGGGACAGATGGGACGAACATACGCCTGTAGATAAGACACTAGATTTCGACTTCTCTTGGCGTCCAGATCCAATCGAACCCCCGTTTATCTACGTATGGGGTAACAAGTACGAGCCAGCAGAGATCAAGCCCACATTAGAATATAGAGTTCCAGGTGCTACTGAAGTTAAGTACATGGAGGACTTGGTTCCTGTACTGCCCGAGTGGGATAGATGGGAAGAACATATCGCAGTAGATAAAACAAAAGGATTTGATTTCTCATGGAGACCCCATCCAATAGAACCACCTTATATTTACGTATGGGGTAACAAGTACGAGCCAGCAGAGATCAAGCCCACGCTTTCATACAATGTACCTGGCGCTACTGAAATCAAGTATATGAATGATACCGTAGTAGATGTATTGCCTCAATCAGGTAGATGGGAAGTATTGGAAGAAGTAATTGAAGACAGTTTTGATTTCTCTTGGAGACCAAGTCCATTAGAACCACCGTTTATCTATGTGTTCGGAAACCACCTATACGAAGGCGCAATCATGCCTACGTTACGTTATCATGTGCCCGGTGCAACAGAAGTCAAATACGTAGATGATCTAAAACCACGACTAGCTCCTAAGCCCGAGTTATTTGAACATCTAGAAGACTCATACGGCATCGATTATTCATGGAGACCGGATCCAACATCACCACCTTACATCTATGTATGGGGTAACCAGTGGAACAAACCAGAAGATAAAATCAGTATTCAGTTCGTTGTTAAAGGCGCTACTGAATACAAATACATGGAAGAACGTGCTACACGTAAACGATGCATGGAAAACTGGGTTACACCTGACAACGTAGATCAGGACAGTTTTGACTATAGTTGGGAGCCTAATCCCAAAGAGCCTGCGATGATTCACGAATTTGCTACTCAGTGGCAAAAAACGGGAGGTCCTTGCTATATAGTAGAGGGGGCAACAAGCAGGAAGTACGAAGATGTTATCAAAGCTAAAGTTTTACCTACGAAAGATAATTGGAAGATTCCTCAAAATATCTTGGTTGATAGTTTTGATTTTAGTTGGCATCCTGATGCTACTAGCCCACCTTACATATACCACTTTGCAACGCAATGGGCGTTAAGTGGTGGTCCTATATACATGACTCCCAAAGCAGAGGAAGTCAAGTACATAGATGATCAGACTGCAAAAGCACTAGCTTGTAAAGATAACTGGGAATACGATCCTAAACTTATTGATGAAGCTGAGTTTGATTTCTCTTGGCATCCGTATGTAGAAGATCAGCCGTACATCTATCAGTTTGGTACTCAGTGGCAAAAGACAGGCGGCCCAAGATACGTCACACCTGGAGTGCATGAGAACTCTCCTGTAAAATATATCGATACTAGAATCTTAAAAGCAAAACGCTTACCTGATCCTAAGAGATTTAAAGTTCTAGGTGCTACAGTAGCAGATTTTGATTATAGCTGGCATCCAGATGAGACTGAAGAACCCTTCATTTATCATTTTGGTAACAACTTATATCCTGCTGAGATTATGCCTACTGTAGAATACAGAGTAGTCGGCGCAGAACAAGTTAAGTATGTACATGATGTAGTTGCTAAATTAGGTGAGAACAAAGAACACTGGGAAATCCCTGATGATATCGATGATACAGGATTTGATTATAGTTGGGTGCCTAATCCCAAAGACCCTGCTTACATCTATGAATTTGCTACACAATGGCAAAAGACAGGTGGTCCTCGTTATGTCGTAGAAGGTGCAACCGAAGTAAACTACGTTGATAATCAAAAAGTAAAACGATTACCTAGCAGAGATAACTGGACTCTAGTAAACAAGATTGACGAAGAAGCGTTCGATTGGTCTTGGCATCCAGACGCAACATCACCCCCATATACTTATAGATTCCCCACTCAGTGGGCATTGTCAGGAGGTCCTGTATATAACGTAGAGGGTGCAAAAGAAATCAAGTATGTAGAAGATCAAGTTGCACGTGCATTACCTAATAAAGAAAATTGGGTTTTTGATCCTAAACTTGTTGATGAAGACGAGTTTGATTACAGTTGGCATCCTTATGTAGAAGACGAACCCTACATCTATCAGTTTGGTACTCAATGGCAAAAGACTGGTGGTCACAAATATATGACACCCGGTGTACATGAAGGATCTCCTACAAAATATATCGACACAAGAATTTTAAAATCAAAGAGATTACCTAACCCTGATGCAAAAGAGTGGGGAGTGTTAAACAATTATCAGATCGAAGATTTTGATTGGTCTTGGCATCATGACGAAACTGAAGATCCGTTTGTATACGTATTTGGTAACAAGTTCTATCCTGCTGAAGAAATGCCTACAGTAGAGTATCGCATTGCAGGCGCTACTGAGATTAAGTATGTACATGAGATTGTAGCACAACTTTCTGAAGATAAGTCAGGATGGGTTATTCCTACTAACTTAGACTTGAGAGATTTTGATTTTAGCTGGAAACCATCTCCGCTAGACGATCAACCATACATCTATCAGTTCGGCACTCAATGGCAAAAGACCGGCGGACCTAGCTATACAGTTGAAGGTGCGACTGAAGTAAAATACATAGAAAACCCAAAAGCACTGAGACGTCCATCACGTGTGAATTGGGATATTCCTGAAGGAATC
>Ga0208161_1000976_pt1 | contig 15720 bp, 7 predicted proteins | sample CB_VirMetaG_3_FD_184538 | JGI IMG/M metagenome (GOLD analysis project Ga0208161, IMG submission 184538) | Freshwater to marine saline gradient viral communities from Chesapeake Bay - CB_1508_1S Viral MetaG (SPAdes) (version 4) | ecosystem: Environmental > Aquatic > Marine > Coastal | place: USA...
GCTTGTATTGATCTGCTAAAATCTCTTCCTCTAATAGATGAAGTTGTTTGATCTATCTGAATTCCAGGCCCAATATCAAAATTACCCTTTTGGTCAGAACTTGTAAACGGAATTTGTGCTCCGTCTAAAGCAACAACTTCATTTTCTTTAATTGGAACAGCACCTTGAAATGGTGTTGAGGTATTTATATCTGTACCAGTACCAATGTATTCAAAGGAATGTGAACTAGTGATAATTTTACTGATTCTTCTTAATTCGCATTCATCATTCTCAAAAAGTTCAAATGGAATAAATTCATTAAAAGTTACTGTAGTTACACCTACTGTGTTTCCACTAGTTCTCGAATTTGGTAATTTTGGACTTGATGCTGGATTAATAGCAGTATTAATAATATCAAATAGAGTATCAATAGAACTTTTTACATTAGCACAAGAATTTGGATCAGTATTACTTCCAGTAGAAGGATCAGCGACAATACTGAGATCTTTTATTTGATTAAAAGTATTTAATCCATTATAATTTATCTTTGTTACAGTAACATTGTTTATAACTTCTTTTGCAATGTCTCTTGCATTTGTAAAAGTTTCTATGGATTGAACTTCTTCACCGCTCAAATAAGGATTATCAACATAAATTTTTGCAGCATCATAAGTAAAATCATTTCCACCAAACTGCAAATTATAAGCAATGGAAGTCAATACCAATTTAACGTCTTCTACACATCTCTGATTACCAGTAGGAACTGTAAAGGATGGATTTGCAGATAACATTCTTTCCACAGACTCACTGGCAATAAAATCTAAATTTTTCATTATCAAAGATACTGCATCAGCATATCTGCCATCAGGTTCTGTTGGATCTGTTGTTTCGGATATTGTATAATATATCGGTGACATAACTGCAGTTGCCAAACCGGTATTTCCATCAATATCAACAACTATATTTTGTGTTGGTAGATAATTTCTACCATTACTTATGATATCTATTTCAGTAAGTTGACCAGAATCATTTACATTTGCCAATGCTTGAGCAATAATTCCTTGTGGACCTTTTGGCAAAACTGTTCCATCCTCATCTCTAATAGTAACATTTGGCGGAGAAACAGGATCAAATCCAGATCCACTATTTAAAATTTTTATCGATGTCAATTCTCTTAATGGTTCAGTAATTTTTCCAGTACCAACCGCATCTGGGTAATTATCCAAATTAATCTTAAACCATAAAGCCTGACTATCATATGGTCTTCTTGGTCTATTTTGATTGTCGGAAATAGAAGTAAATTTTATAATATCCTGTTCAGGTAATGTATCCGCAAAAACTCTACCTGAAAATTCAGTTCTACCTAATCCTACAGCGACAAGTCCAAAGTTTCCAAAAGAAGAATTTGAGTTTGTAATACTGCAAGATCCGCCAGTATCACAATAAATGCCAATATCACAACCAATAGTAAATATAGAAACTAACTGAGCATAACCACTATTTGTGATAGAAACTCCAATTCCGCCTTCATTATATTGAGTAAAGGAATCGCAAACCATTGATTTTAAATCTGCACCAATTGTAGATGCAGTTGCATTATCTCCATCAATTTTCATACCAATACTTTTACTCATAAAGTTGGTACAATTTCTTATGTAAGGAGACCTCCACCTTCCAGTTTCACCTTCAGTTGCTGGTCCAGGAGCAATGTATCCGGTAACAGCATACTTTGAAGGATCTGACGGGGGAAATGCAACTGCACCAGTCCCAGTATGATCAACAGAAATATTAGATCCAGCAAAATTTAGATTCTCTACTAAACATCCTCTTCTTACATGAAGAACATCCTTTGTTGGATTATTTGGAACGATTGTTACAAGTCTTAAGTCTTGACCCGAAATTGATACATCAGTACGTAAACCAATAGGGTTATTCTCAAAATATACTCCAGAACGAACAAAAATAGTATCCCCTGCTTGAGCAACTGATGCAGCTGCACCGACTGTCGCTTTAGCATCACCTTCAAGTAGTCCACTATTAGAATCATTTCCATTCATAGTGACCCAAATAGCTCTTTTTGTTTGAACTCCTGGAGGTCTCCATGACACCCCAGTTCCAACAGATGATAAACGATAATCTTCTTTACCTACTGCAGAATTTCCATTCGAATCAATTAAAGATCCCTTTAACTCTATAGATTGATTAAAATAAGAAGTTCCTCCAATACTTAAGTTTCCTTCTATTGTTACAGATTCTGTAAATGAATTGTATTTAATACCATCATCAACTCTTAAAGTTTCTCCACTAGTTGAAGTTGAATTTTGAACAAAAGGTATATAATAATTTTGATCTATCTCAGTCTGAATCGTATCAATTGTATTAGAAAGAGTTGCTACACCAGCATTTACGGCATAAGTTGCTACGTTTGCACTAGTTGCTACACCAGCATTTACGGCATAAGTTGCTACGTTTGCTAAATTTGCATTAGTTGCTACACCAGCATTTACGGCATAAGTTGCTACGTTTGCTAAATTTGCATTAGTTGCTACACCAGCATTTACGGCATAAGTTGCTACGTTTGCTAAATTTGCATTAGTTGCATTAGTTGCTAATCCAGAAACATTGGAATAATTCGCATAAAGTGAGGTAGAAATAGTTCCTGTTGTAAATCCACTAATAACTAAATTGGCATCAATAAAAGTAGATCCTGAAATAGTTGTTATTCCAGATACTCTTAGATTGCCATTTAATTCAGTATTTCCCTTTACAGTTAAAATTGAAGAAACATTATCTGTACCTATACCTACTTTAGAATCTCTATAAATTGCAGATCCAGCACCAATTCCAATAGAAGACCACCTATCAGAAATATAAACACTCGCCACACTTGTGGATCCAGCAGAAATTTCTGCTTTTACTAAATCATTTGGATCGCTTCCATCATAAAAATTTATCCTAGATACCTTACCTTTTAAAATTCCTTCGTCTAAAATTTCAATTGATTGTAAACTAATCGTTGATGCAACACTTACTTCAGACCATCTAACTCCATCAGCATATGATACAAGAACTTGTCCCGGAGATCCAGTAGAGGATACGTTATCATATAAAAATTGATTTAAATAAATGTCAGTAAATATTCCACTAATTGAATATAAACCATCTAATGCAGCATTAGATAAATCAATCGGTTCACCTAAAGTTGTATATCTCTTTAAATACTCATAGTCAGTACCCTCAATAGTTATAGAATTCCAAATATATTGGTCTCCTGAAGGTAAAGTTTCTATGATTTGTGGCATTTTTTTTTAATCCTCTGTCTTTATATCATAATGATACCCAGCAATGGATCTTTGCGAATTATCCCCAGGATAATCCTCAATTGTTCCTTTATATTCTACTACTAATTTTTCCGTATCTATTCTTTCCGCCATAATATAATAAAAACAATCAATTAACATACCACCTTTTGATTGTAAATAAATTTTCGAATCATCCCACCGTTTTACAATAACATCTTGATGAGCACCAATAGGAGTTAAATTAACTGTTATTGTATTAATATCTATAAGACCTTTCCAATATTGTGGTAGTTGAATTTCAGTTTGATTTTTAACTCTTCCTCTAATATAAACTGCTGCTTCAGGCCCCTCAACACAAGTATGGGTAAGTCTCCACCCTTCTTTTGTTGGATGAGGAATATCAAAGTTTTTCTTTCTAGATAAAATATGTCCTCCACACTGAGATTTTACTTCACCAGCGGCAGTAATATTACCTTTAGCAACTACATCAGATCCTACTATTACATCTTGCCTAATTACAATGTCATCCCTAAAATCCGCCTTTTCTACAACAGATAATTTATCTTTGATTCTTGTATAACCATAGATATCAACATCACCAATAAACATTGCTGCTGCTTCAGTAGGTGTTACTTTTCTTCCAGGTTTTTTTGGAAGTGAGCACTCTGAAGGGTTTGTAATATGCGAATCTGCACGTACAACTAAAGAATAAGGATGAGCAAGTTCTTGTTCATATTTTTCCGCACCAATTCCACTAACTCCACATGGATTTATTTGCCATTTTGGTGTGAATTTTATTTTTCCATCACAAATTAAGGGAACAGGAGAATCTGTATTCTTAACTGGCCCAACCATCAAAGCAGCCTCTACATTAGAAAATGTAGAGTCTTTTCCAATGACAGTGGGACTTTGCAAATAACTTGCACCTCTAATACAAAAATCTCCTCTGCCTAACAACTCCGGTTTTGAAGGATCCTTTGTTACATGGAGTTGGTTATGTGTTAATATCTTATCAAAACTTGCCATATTGTTCTACAAATTCAGTGGAAATACTTTATTTAGGATTGAAGGAGAAATGGATAAATCTGGTGGTTTAAGATTTGATGCTGCAGTTAAACTCTGCATATCACCAGTGTACATTTTTAATATATTCATAGCAGTCATTTGCATAGACCCATCAGTAAAGATTGACATTTTTTCATTGCCATTAATATTTACAGACTTCCCCTCAATATTTACTCCCTCTTTTCCATTAATATTGACAAAACCATTAGAAGGATCAGAACCGTATGCTTGAATATCAATATTTTCTGCTTCCATTCTAATTCTTCCACGAGTAGAGATTACAATATCTCCACTCGCAGCATCTAACCAGAATGCAGGTTGACCTTTTGGTATATTATCTCCACATTTAACTTGATATCTTCCACGACATCTAGAAGTAATCCACCCCTTTCTTCCTCCAGTTTGGTCAATCGTGATATATTCAAGACCACCCTGACCTTGAATCATCACAGATGAAATTACTTGGTCTTTATGAATATGACCAAACCTTAGATTTCCATCTTTAGTGTTGATATCTTTTGTTTCGTAATTAATTGATTTTGCCATTTATCTTGGTACTCTATCAAATTCTTTTTTAGGAGGAATAATTCCAACACAATCTACAACAGAAATAAGTTCAATTCCTGGCGGAACTTCCAAGAGATCTTGCTCATTTATAACTCTAGTCACATTTAATATTGGTTTAATTATAGCATTGAATCCTGTTGCGGACTCTACTACAATTTCTGGTAAGTCCACAAATCCACATCCTTTAGATATTAAATTAACTTTAACAATCTCTCCTCTTTGATTAATTATGGGTTCTAAAAGTGATCCATTATCCGGAGTTATTTTTATGGTATCTCCTTGTTTATAATTAAATCCTGGATCGTCAATAACCACATCATCTAAACATATAATAACTCTATATGTAGGCGGAGAAACTGGTGTATTTGGAGTTGGTGTTAATGGTTTTCCTGGTACTCCTGAACCAGGAACACCAGGAACACCAGGAACACCAGGAACACCAGGAACACCAGGAACACCAGGAACACCAGGAACACCAGGAACACCAGGAACAGTTGGTGGAATTAAAGGATCTCCTGGTTGGAAATCATCAGGAACATCCACTGGAGTACTATAAGGAGGATTCCAGGTATCTCCGGGTCCTAAACCAGGAGGTTGACGATCATCTGGAACTGTATAATAATTTCCTGCTTTTGTTTTTACATATCCTTCATCTGCTTCTTTCCAAACTCTACCATTACCACCCAAACTTCCATCAAAATTATTTAAATAACCATCACCGGGAGCATCTACATAAACATTATCTAGTTCAAGAAGATCATCGCCACTAATAGCATCTTTTTTTCCAGAAGGTCTCATTCTGGCTTTTACTGAACTTCCACTTCCCTTTCCACACTCATCATCTAAAACTGCCATTGGTGGTGACTTATAATTTTTTCCTGGATTTACAATATCAAATGCAATCACGCTGCTTGAAATTGGACTAATTACTGCATTAGCCATTGCACCCACACCACCGCCACCAAAAAATTGGACTTTAGGAGGACCACAAGGTTGAGGTTCTGTGGGGCATGAAGAAGACGAATAAGCAGTATCACTAATTAAATCTTTTTGTGGTCTAAGATCTAAAACTTCCTGTAAATTAAGTTGTCTTTGAAGTCCATTTTTATCTTGAAAGTAAAAGACTTTATCAGTGCCATAATATGAAACCAAACCAGAGTATACGACTTTTGCCTGTGCTTTAGTTACATTATCGACACGAACTCCATCAGTATCATAAAATGATACTCTAATTGCTCTATCTGGTACTTTAGATGATTTTTTTGCTGCCATAATTAATAAAACGAAATTCTACCTTCTGCGATATCTTTTTTAATTAAATCTCTTTCCTGCTGTGCTGCTTCCTGTGTTTCTGTGTTAGATTGACCAACTTCAAGTTTATCTGTCGATTGAGCAACATTAGAAAGAGGTTGACCTTCTGCCTTACCTTCACTAAGACCTTCAGATGTGTTTAGAGAATCGCCAACAACATTCTTGTCTCCATCAGAAGGTGATTTATTACCTCCAGGAACAGGAGCAGAAGTATCTCCACCAGGAACAGCTGGTCCAGCAAGATTCAACTCATTATATTCTGGACAAGATTTTTCTTCATCGCATTTAAAGAATTCTAAAATTCCAGTCACCATATCTAAAGCATTAAAAATGTTACTTGCAACAGAAGAAATTGCCCCACCAATTCCCTGAGTAAACGCAAGAATTGGTTTTAGTGCAGCATCAATTCCTTTTGTAATGTCACCAAAAGTTTTATTTAAAAACCCAGAAATCAAATCCTCAGTTGCACACAAAGGACCATTAATTGCTTTATCTAGAAGGTTTTTAAGTAAATCTTTCATTAAAGAAGCAAGTTTTCTTCCAATTTTTTGAAAAATACAATTAAGACCCTCTAATCCTTTTTCTACAATCGAAGTAAACCCAGGAACTTCTCCCGGAAATAAAAATCCTTGAACTTGCTGTACACCATCCGAAATTTTATTTTGCACATATGACATAACATTTCCCATGATAGAACTCATAAATGCAGAAATAAAACTACTTGCTTTATCAATTAAACCATTTACTTGGCCAACTATCGAATCTGCAAATGCAGTTACTTCTCCTGCATATTTTTTGATTTTTTCGACTTCATTTAAAAGATTTTTAATAACTCTCTGTATTCCTTTCAATTCCGAATTTTTCTTTTTACATGAACTTATGAGAGGTCTTAAAATCTTTTTATCTTCGTCCTGCATTAAATATGATTTAACAGGATCAAGATGTAAAGAATCAAAAGTATAAAGTGGAAAATTCGATGGTCCAGGAACACTACCAAGATTTAACTTACTAACTGTTCTAAAATCTGGAAGTTTTGCTAGATTTGGATTATTAAATGTAGAATCGTATAATTGGTATCCAAGAGTACTTTGCTTCTCTTTTGTTTGTCTTGGTGGAGATTGACTTGGTTGAGATGCTTTTACTGTTGCTAAAAGAACCTGTCTCTCTATTTCATCTTTTGGAAGTCCTGCCGCTGTTGCTGTTTCTCTAGCAGCAGTAGCAGCAGCAAATTCTTGTTTTGTTGGAGTTCTCGCAGGATTTAAAAGATTTTTAAGTTGTGCAGTAGTTTTATTATTTAAATCTTGATCAGTTGCACCTGCTGGAGTTGGATTAGAATTTGGAGCAGGACCACCTCTTTCTTTGGGAACATTATTATTTGAGTTTCCGAGAACACCATCAATATAGGGTTCTTGTCCACCCATTCCATCCATAAAGAATCCAGTAACTATACAACCAGAAGAAAGAGATGGTGTTTCGCTGAATCCTCCCATACCAGAACCAGAGGTCACTGGCAAAACAACATTTGCCATTACCATTTGATCTGGAGGCACAATATTCATATCTCCAGTATGCCAACTGAAAATACGAACCTTATACCTATACCCCCAACCTTCTATGTCAGGAAGTTGATCGAATTTTTTTGCAGCAATGTTATCTCTCCAAGTTTCACTCGATTCAATTCGACCAAACCAACGAGGAGGATGTGTTAAAAATTCAGAATCAAAACCTTTTCCAGTTGTAATATCAGACATTATTAATCTTCATATATTCTACATTCAAGTGCATCTGGATTAGAATCACAATAAAGTTCTAGTGGGTTTGGATCGTAATCTTCTCCCGGATGATTTGCTTGGTATTTTTCAAGAGAATCAAGTTCATCCTCTAAATGACGACGACGTTGGCCACTTGTGTTAGAATTATCTAACTCATCACGATCATCATTAATATGTTGTTGAAGTGTTCTGTCCATATGAACACAAGGTTAATTGTTATTATTTATCACATTTATGCAGGTTTTCTTCCATAAGAGTCACGAATCAACTCTAAATTAGTATAAGTTTCGTTTGGCGATATTGTGTGACATAACGCAGAAATCATATAAATACCGCTCATTCTAGGATTGTATGTTGGATTTGGTTTTGTAGAAAGTTCTGGAAAATCACAATGTATTAAATCACCTGCCCTTAAACTAAAGTCACCGGCTAAAGTTATTTTCAAAGTTACCGTAAAAAGTTGATTATATCTAGATGCTGCACGACTCTGAATTTGCTGTTTATCAATATCAAGTTCCTTAGATTTCTTAAGTTGATCTTTTAAAGAACCACCTTCAGGAAGAAATCCAATAGAATCAAGACTCCAACTAAATCTGGAAGGAAAATCGGTAAATTCGGAATTAACAAATTTAAATTCAGTTCCTCCATTTTTAACAACATCTTCTTGAATATTTAAATCTACTGGTTTTTCATCATAAAAACTCTCAAACGCATCTATGCCTTTATTTTCGGAATGATATGTTCCTATTTGAAGTTTAGATTGAAAGTCACTAGAATCAGTTGATTCATAATTTAAAATCTTTCCATCATATCCAATTGGAACTACTGTTGATGTTGTGTTATTAAAAATATATTTCTTGATTGCAATACGATCAAACATTTTATCAATAGATTTAAATTTATAACCATCAGCATTCTCAAAAAATAAAAACCCTGCGGTTTTCCCCAAAGCATTTGGTATATTTGGAACGGATTTTTTTGCTAACCAATAGATAGTCCAAAAAGGTTTTTTAGTTGTTCCAATAAAATTAAATTTATTTTCTGTAACTTCAATATCAAGTTCTTTTTCTGTTTTTAAATTCTCCTCTAATATTTTTTTTACATGATCCGATATTTTTCCATTGTATCTTTTTACAACTCTAGTATCTTCACATTCATTTTTTAAATATTCTCTCGATACAATATCGAGCGAAAATACACTTTTCTGCGTATGCTCTGATATTTTTTCCGTTTGATTTAAACGAAATGCATTTGTTTCAGTAATAAATGAAAGTTTATTTGGAGGATCAAATCCATCTTCTATTTGAAGATATATTTTTTCACCATTACCAATCTTAAGTGCTTCTGCAAATCCTATTGATGCTCCAGTTCCATCATCAGCATTTCCTGCATTTCCGGTATCAACTACGATTGCCTGAATTCTAATGCTTTCCGATAATATATTTTCATAATAATTTAATTCACTAACACCTTTATTTAATGCAATTGGATCTCCTCCTTCATTTGGAAAGAGTTCAAAGATTGGTATATTATTACTAGACTTTTTAAGTGATTCGGTTACATCTATCATTGCTTATCCGTACATTAAAGAGTCACTTATTTGTTCTCCCATACTATCTATAGTCGATCCACTATAAGAAACTGATGGTCTAGATGTAGATCTACGATCTCCACCAGAATCTTGTAATGGTAGTGGAATAAAAGCAACTTGAGGTTCAGGTCTTTCATAATCAGTATATCCTGAAATTGACTTTAATTTTTCAATGATCGCTGGTGCTTTTGCAATTAATTGAGACTTGTTTTCAATATCAATAATTTCTTTTGTAAGATCAAATCCAAATAAATTTACAGAGTCTTTATCAACAACTTTATACATTTCACCTTCATGCAGGTTTAGTTTCATACCACCTTTTGGAACAATACCAAAAGACTTTCCGTGGAATGCATAAAAATCTGGAGCACCCATACTCAATCGTGTTCTTCCTTGTTGAGGAGCAAGTGTTCCGTCAGGTTTATATCTTCCGTGACCAACAAAAGCATTGGTTCCAACAATATCTGCGGATACACCATAACCATCAGTAGAACTATACTTCATTCCTTTTAATGCTAAAGGAAAAGCAACTTTATTACCTGCACCAATTCCCCCAATTTGAAGGTCTAATTCCGTTGGACCTCTACCTTTAGTAGCGTGTGCCCTTTGTCCTCTAGCAATATATCCTCGTATTTGTTCATCAGTAGCACCTGCAGGTATAGTTTCTTTAGATCTTCCTACAAAAATCGATTTCTTACCTAGGAAATGTTTAATTACATTAAATCCTGCTGCAGCCACACCAGACCCATCACCAGGTTTATTTGTACCAATATGAAAGTGAGTTCCTTCAGATGCGCCAGAATTGCCTTGAATAAATCTACCATCACCTCCAGAAAGAGGAACTGGTTTAATTTTTTCTGATATCTGCGATGATGCAATAATCAATCCAGTGTTACCCGCAGTGTTAAATGTATGACGCTTATATCTCACTTCATTTACTGCTTGAGAGGCATCATATCTTGCGCCAGCATTATAATTTCTAAATCCAGTTGAAGCTAATAGTTTTTTTATAGACCCATCATCAATACCTTCAGACTTCAATAAAGATTTTAATTTTTCAGGATCTTGTGCTAATTTTATTGCTTCCTTTGCATCATCCATTTGCTTTTGTGATCTTTGTTCATTAATCCTACCATTACTAACTGGCGTATATTGTCCAGATCCCATAATAACACCGGTTACTGTTTTATCTTTAGCAGAAAAAGTTCCGGTAGTCGCTTTTCCCGATTGAATTAATCCAGCACGATTTAAAACACTTCTAGCAACAAGAGCCATTCCAGTTTTTCCTTCGCCGCCAGACTCAGCATAAACCAATCTTTGGAATAAATCCATTTCACTTTGAGATAAAGTGGCGTCTTGCATTGCACCTTCAGCACCTCTTTCAATATTTTTTTGAAGCATCTCTTCTCTACCCACTGGTCTCAAAGCCAACTCTTTTGATAGATTACGAATAGTTGTATCTACTTCTTTTGATGCGGAATCTTTTATAGTTTTTGCAATTACCTCCGTATAATCTTCTCCACTAAAATATTGTTTTGCATCAACTTCACCTCCACCAGCAAATCCAAGAGTTCCTCCACTAAAAGTTGTCTGGACGAAAGCACTTAAACCTTTAGCAATATTTCTATAATCTAAATCATCTGGTTTTTGTCCCAGTACAGTTTTGAGGATAAGAGTTGCAGTTGGACCTATAAAATATTTTGCTCTTCCTAAAACATCATTACTACCAACCAAAAACTCCTGAGGATTTGATTGTTTTCCTTTTGGTTTTTGTTGTTGCTGTTGCTGTTGATTTTTTCCAGTGAATACTCCAAATGGATCCCACCAGGCTTTTTCTGGATTTGGAAACACCTGACGAACCTTTTCTTCGCCTCCAGTACTTGCACCTGGTTTTATTTTTCTTGGAGTAAATGATAAAGTTCTTGGTTTTTTCTTCTTCTTAATAGTTCTTTTTGAAGATCTACCAACTAATTTTCCACCACGGGTTGAAGGACTTCCACCACCTGCCATCTTATTCATCATTTCTTTTTGAGCACCTTTGTTTCCATAGATGTTTCCAAAAGAACCTTTCTCTTTAAAGGCAAGACCCAAAGTAACCATATTAAGTGCTTTTCTCAAATCTTCACGTATTCTCGCATCAAATTTTGCAAGATTAGTTGCTTGTTTTACTTTATCTTCCTCGCTCAAAAATGGATATCTTAACAACTCAATTGCATATCTAAAAGGAGCACCTACAACATCCAATAAAAATCCAACAGCAGAAAATACTCCATAGAGAGGGCGAACCATATTAAGAACAATTCCACGCCCAAATTTTGTTAATGGATTCTTATCTGCATTAAATTCTTTTTCAAGATTTTGTATTGGTTTTATTGCAAATTTTCTTATTTGAAATGCACCTTCGCCTAAAGCAGATGCTAATAATCCAGCACCAGCAACGATACCTGCAACCGCACCAGCACCAAGACCTGCAGTTCTTCCAGCTTGTCCTGCTGCTTGAGTAGCAACTTGTCTTCCTGCAGTTTGTGCTGCTTGCTGAGTACCTTTTCTTTTTAAAAAGTCTACTCCCGAATCAAATAAATTTCCCCCACCTCCACTATCAGCAGTTGCAAGAGCAGCAAGAATTGAAATTTCAATTACATTATCAATAGCACCAGCAAATTTATCAAAGTTTTTTGCTAATCCTTCTCCACCAAGATCTTTGATAAATTGTCGGGTTCCATCAATTGCCTTATAACCCCAATCAACAAAGGTTACAAGACCATCAAGCATCTTACCACCAACATCAATAAAGAAATCACCAACTTTAATAATCACAGGAAGAATCTTTAAAAGTTGTGGAAGGAAATCAATCAATCTAACTGCAAAGAAACCAAGAATAGTTTGAGTAATAAAGTTTTTAATCCAATCCAAAAATCCCATCTTTGGAAGACTTGGAAGATTTATTCCTTTAAGTTTAGGTAATTTTTTATTTTCTAGTTCTCTTTCCTTTTGATTGAATTTTTCCTTCTCTTTATTTTTTCTTTTAGTCTCATCTTCCTTTTTAGAGAGTAACAAAGAATCTTTTAGAAGTTTATCAATTTGAACTACTTTCTTTTCAATTACTTGAAGAGTATCTGTGGAGAAAGAGGAAGATTCCTTTGTCGTTCTTACCAGAGCAGATGTTTTTGATTTTACACCCAATAGTTTAGATGGTTTTACTATCGCAGTTTTTTGCGATTTAATAATAGCAGAAGTTGAAGAAGGAAGTAATTTTGCCATTATTTGTTCTTATTGATCCCCAGTGTAGATTGAGCGGTTCTTGTTCCCTTTGGATGTGTTGGATTTACACTCTTTGGTTTTTGAGAGTTGGATGGGTTTGCTCCACTACCTCTTCTTCCACCCATACCACCGCCGGCAGCAACATAAGGTTTTGGTTTTACTGGTGGTTTTACTGGTGTTTTTGGTTTTTGAGATTTACTCATTCTCAATTTTTCTCTTGCAGTATATTTGGTTCCATCTTTTTTTAACTTACCTTCCTTTATTAAATTTTCTCTTTTCTTTCTATAATTTAAATCATTCTGAACATCCTTTAAGTTTCCACCCATTTGTTTCATCATTCTTGCCTGAGCATCAGGAGCCATACCTTGTGCCTGGAATCTCTCTAATGCATTAACCATTGCAATCTTTTGATTTTTCATTGCAAGTCTTTGGTCATTTTCTTTATAAGCACCAGGATTTATCATTCTTCCAAGTGCTTCAAGTGGATTGGTAGTTCCTGTTCCGGGTTTTGGTGGTCTTACATAAGTTAGTTCTCCATTTTTCATTGCTTTGTGACCAACAAAAGGAATTCCTGTCTTTGGATCAGTCATCACCATAGTCTTTGGTGCATCTTTAAATTGTTGCTTTTTCAGTCCATAACCACCTTTAATTGCACCACCAACTCCACCACGACTCATTCTTTCCTTCAATGAATTTACACCAGATAAATCATCAGCAATTTTTCCACCTAAAGAAGAACCACCATATCCACCTGCAATACCACCAATAATTCCACCAACAAGAGCTCCTGGTGCTGCACCGACACCAAAAAACATGGAACCAATTGCACCACCAATTGTTGCTCCAGCAGATGCACCTGCCTTCCATCCAATTGATCCACCAAGAGTAGAACCTGCTGTACCAAGAGCTGCTTGAGCGTCTGTTTGCCCCTCTTGTTTTCTTCCAACAAAATCTAAAGCAGCAAAAAGTGCTGCTAAAGGACCACCACGACCCCCTCCTCTTCCACCAGGGACGTTCATATTAGTTCTTATCTGCGGAACAGAAAGTCCACCAGTAACCCCAGTTCTAGCAAGACCACCACCAGTGTAAGGAACAATAGCACTACTTGCGGGTATTGGTGCTCTTACATTCTGTGTTGCTTTTGCTGCTGCTCTCATTGCATTAGCACTTGATTGCCCAGCAGAAGGAAGCATTCTGCTTGGGTCTATTCTTGTTACTTTTGGTTTTGGTCTAGGTGTTGAAGTTGATTTTGGAGTTGTGCTTCTATCTAACATTTTGGCATCAACTCTATTACTCATCATTTTTTCAAATTCTGGCCCAACACCAAAATGTTGCTGATGAATTCTTTGCAATGCTTTAAAAGTTTTTTCATCAGCGCCTTCAGCAAAAAATTGTATCTTACCCTGCAAATATCTTGAATATTCATCTTTTCCTAACAAATCTTGTATATCTGGAACTTTATTTCCAGAAAGTCTTACAAGTCTTGCTACTTCTTCTTGATTTTTAATACCTAAAAGGTTCTGCAACCTGTAATTTTTACCTGCCAATTCATCAGGCTTTGCTAACCTCATTTTAACCTGGTCCTTCATATAATCACCCATATAACCACCACCAGCAGCATAGGTGGTTCCACCCATAATCTTAGGTTTATTATCTCCACCACCAGCAGCATTCATTGCTTCAAAAGTATCAACACCATACTTTTGAACTGCTCCTGCAGACATTACAAATTCACCATTAGAAAGCATCGCAGGAATCTTATCTTCCTTCGATCCTCCCGGTCCTTTCACAAGACCACTAAACATTCCAGAACCAACACCAGCACCAAGTAACATACCAAGTGGGCCAAACATAGCGCCCATACCAGCGCCACCCATCATACCTTTAAAGTTAAATCCACCCCCAGAGAACTTAGGATATCTTACAGAACCACCACCAGAAAACTTTTGAGTTGGTTGTTCTCCACCACCCATAAGTTTTTCAATACCAACTGCAGCTCCAGCAGTAACACCAACATCGGCAGCAATTCCAAGACCAGTTGCTACTGCTTTTCCTCTTGGACCACCAAGAAAACCAGCGACTTTAGATAATTTTCCTCCCGCCTTTCCTATTCCCGCTTTTAATAAAAGTTTAGTGGCAAGTGCTCCTAACTTAAATGCACCTTTAATTAATATTCCACCAAGTTTTCCAACGAATCTACCAATACCAGTCCCAAATCTTAAGTATAATGCTAAAAGAGTTGGCCAATGATCTTTAAAAAATCTAATTACACTTTGTATTTTTCCTTGATTTTTTGAGTCAGCAAACCAATCTACTAATTTAAGTAATGCACGACCCAAAAGAACCATTGTAATGAATCTTATGATTTTATCCCAAATAGATTCAAAGGGTTTCAATATTCCCTTTACTGCATTTTTTATACCTTGGAATGTTTTAGATTCTAATTCCTTTTCTCTTGCTCCTCTTTTCTTACTTTCAGCATCTTTTCTTTCATTATCACTTCTTTTTTTATTATTTTTATTAATATCAGTTAATGTACTAATAATAGAATCTAATGAATTACTGATTCTTTCTAAAACATTAAATTGATTATCTCTTCCTTTAGAAACAGTTTCTACTCTTTCTTTTGTTTCTTTTGTTTCTTTAGGAACTCCTCCAGCAGGAGCAAGCATTAATCTCTTTTGAGTTCCAGCAACTTGCTTTCTAACTCCACCAAGACCTAACCCATTAGCGGTTAATTTTGATTTTTTTACTTTTATTTTAAATCTACCAGTCTTTGCTCTTACTCTCTTAAATTCTTTTCTTATTAATTGCGCTTCATCACCACCAATTTTTCTACCTCTATCAACCTCAATTAAGAGTTCTTTTAGAT
>Ga0208161_1000977_pt1 | contig 15706 bp, 16 predicted proteins | sample CB_VirMetaG_3_FD_184538 | JGI IMG/M metagenome (GOLD analysis project Ga0208161, IMG submission 184538) | Freshwater to marine saline gradient viral communities from Chesapeake Bay - CB_1508_1S Viral MetaG (SPAdes) (version 4) | ecosystem: Environmental > Aquatic > Marine > Coastal | place: USA...
TGAATCTACTTCATCATAGAAGGTCTCTGGACCATCCTGACCATCTCTGCGTGAACGCATTGCGAAGATGAGTCCAGTAGGACCGTTCATTGGTTGAACACCACAGATGTCATATGCCATCAAGTTAGGCATAGAACGTCTGATAAGTGAAATTAGTACAGGATCGAAACCTGCTGTTGGACCTGCGTTGAAACCTTGCCCACTACCACCAAAACCAGCACTACCCAAAGATGAATTTGTGTGTACTGTTGGTGTCTCGCTGAGGAACTCAGCGGCCTCACGCATTTCTCTTTCTTGATTCTCTAGCAGGATAGCGGTTACTGCTCTACGATGTGAATCTTTGATTCCATCAAGTCCTTGGTAATCAAGGATAGGAGCCCACTTCTCCTGCAGATATTCTGCATTGTGCATCTGCATTTGAATTTACCTCTTTAAAAAAGTTTTAGTTTGATTTGTATCATCTAGAATTCACTTTTTTGAAACCTTACCGAGAGCAGTAAGATATGCTGCCATTCTTGGGGTTACTTCTTCAGTAGCCTCATAAATGTCCGCACTCTCAGTCAAATTCTCAGCAATAGTCTCTTGAGCACTGGACTTTGTTGGGAAATATGATTCCCTCAGGGTTACCAGTTTCTCACGATAGCTCTCTTCACCATCAAACTCAACATTTTCTGCAAGAGAAGCGAGTTTGTCTTTCTGAGAAAGTGCTAGACCCTCAGCGACATCTGCAAAAATTACATCAGCAACTGATTCCGCTAATCTTTGATTAAGAGCAATATTTCTTTCGATTTGCTCGTTGAGTTTTGCTTCCATTTCATCAAGTTTATCTGCCATACCCAATACTACATCATATCTATCTTCAGGGATTGAAACATAATGATCTTCAAAAAGACCTCTCATTCCTTGGAGGAATGATTCGGTCATTTCAGTTCTAAGTCCGTCTTCTACGGCAAGAGCATTCTCTTTAATCCATTCTTCAGCAACATACTCAAGGTATGCATCAACTCTCTCTTCAAGGTTCTCTTTAATAAGAGCAACCTCTTCTACAAGAGCATTTTCATATCTCTCTTCAAGACTTTCAGCAATCTCTTCAATCTTAGAATTGATTGCAGCCTCAAAGATAGTTCTTGCCTTTTCTTGGAATTCTTCAGAAAGTTCTTCACCTTCTAGAAGAGCATTAATATCCTCTTCAATGCTATATTCAACTACCTCGGAATCTTCCGCAACTTCATCAATTTCTTCAGTATCTTCTACTGATTCTTCTTCTACCAAATCTTCATCAACTTCAGACTCTTCCTTTCTTACCCCAGATTGACCTGGAGTTGAATGGGAAAGGGAAGTCATTGCATCTGCCTTTGCTGCACCTTTGTTAACAATGTTAGCAACAGTTGCAATCTTTGGTTCATTTAATTTTGCTGAACTATCGTCAGAGCGATAGTTTTCTGGAGTAGGACCGCCAAGATCTTCCCAAGCACCAGTCTGTCCTGGTGTTGAATGTGACAACTTTGGCATTGGTTCTGCGGAAGCTGCTCCTTTGGTTACTACGTTTTCCATTTCTTGTAAATTCTTACCAACGGACATTTTTAGATATATGTGTTATAATCTATATTTATTTATAATTTATAAATTTGAGAGAAAGTCTTGGAAGAGGTTTAACTTATGTTCTTCCAACATTTTCTTTGATGATAAGGAATCAATTCTTCTTTTTGTACTTTCAGCAAGTTTTTCACGAAGAATTCCACCTTCCCAAACCCACTCTTTACCTTCCATAATTCCCTGGACAAATGCATCGGGAGCAGAAGGGTCTGCCACAATATCTGCAGCAGTAGCGAGCATAAAGTCTTCGCCAACAATTTTGTGTCCTTCATTACTCATTTGCAATGAACCAACACCACGGGAAGATACGCCAAGAGTAACACCCTCAGAGATAAGAGATTTTGCAATCTTACCCATTGGAGTTTCTAGAAGTTGTGCCTTACCTCTAAAGTTTGAACCCTCTTGGGTTAGGCAAACAATTTTATGTGATACTCTATCAAGATTTACGGTTGGGCCATCTGGGTGACCCAACTCACCAAGAGCACGACCTTTTGCAATGAAATTTTCATTGTATCTCTTTACCTCACGGCAAAGAGTTTGCATTGGATACATTCTTCCATTACGATTACAAATATCTCCCTGAAGAAAAACACCTTCAATATAGAGTTTTTTATCAGAGCCTTTACCCTCTGTAATAAATTTAACTTCTGATACTTCTTCTGTAATTAGTTTCATTTTTTTCTATTGCGTGAATTACTCTTCACCTTCGGAATTTTCTTGACCAAATAAAGATGCTGCTACTGCAGGACGCACCAGTTCAATATTTTCAGCAGACTTTGCGAACAATGCTGCTTTAATGGCATCAGAAATATCTGATGGTGATGCGTCTGAGGCAATCAAGTCTACAATACTTTCCATTTTTTAGTTATAATAGTTTAATATAAAAATATTTATATCTTACCACCTTTTGGTTCTGGAATTTGGGGGGCTTCCATACCTGTAGTTTCTATTCCAGGTTCTTCTGGGGTTGCTCCCAAATCACCACCACCCTCTTCTGGTGGTGGAGCTCCTTCTTCTTGTGGTGGAATTGGATTACCCATTTCATCAACTGGAGCATTGGGGTCAGGTAGAATTCCCTTCTGAATCTCATCATCAATCTGCATATCAATTTCAATGATTTCTCCATCAGTTTGACGAAGAACCCTCTTGCGAACATATTCTGTTGAATAATATTTTCCAATATATGGTTCAATCTGTGCTAATGCACTCAATCTTCCATTAAGCATTTCAGTTTCCTTAAGTTCAGCAAACTGATTATCATAAATGAAGTCATATTGAATATGGTCCTCCATTTTCTTCCAATCTTCTGGAGAAACTATATTTTTTAATAGTAGTTGAGTTCTTAGAATGTCATTAAAGAGTCTTGAGAATCTTTTTCTAAGTCTACCTACAAATTTTGAAAACTTAAGTTCATCTCTTAAAATTTCTGAAGATCTGCCAAGATTAAATCCATCTCCACCACCAGCAATTCTTGTTTCTGGTACTCCAAGTGCTCTATAAAGTTTCTTCTGAAAGTACTCAATATCAGAAAGTTCCCCAAGATTTTGACCGCCTGGGAGAGTTGTAATTTCTGTTCCTCTACCTCCCTCTCTGCGAGGTAACCAGAAATCTTCAAGCATACTCATAAACTTTCTATCATCACGCACTTCGCCAGTATTTGCATCATATACAAGTTTATTGCGATAACGAGACATAACCTCTTTGAGGTATTGTTCAGCTTTTACCTTTGGTAAGTTGCCAACATCAATATAGAAAATTCTTCTTTCTGGTGCTCTTGATAGACGATAAATTACAAGTGAATCCTCAATCATTCTCAACTGATTGAGTGCCTTAATTGCTTTATGAAGATAAGAAAGACAAGTTCCATTATTTCTATCAAATAAACCAGATGTTACATAAGTAACCGCATCTTTTGCAATCTTGATAGATGCTTTAGGTCCTTTTCCAAATCCTCCCATTGAAGGACCTTTCATTGTGTAGATAAAATATTCATTAATCTCTGGAAAATTAAATTGCTCTTGGTCTTGACCTCTGACCAATGGATTATTTCCTTTTCTTATAGAGTTTGGGTCCTTCTTTTCCTCACGAACGAACTTCATCTTCATTGGATCAACATATCTCAGTTCCTGAATACCATCTTCAGGTTTCTTTAAGTCAATTACTTTGAGATAATAAAGTCTTCCATCAATATACCAATTTCTAAAAATTTCGTGACTCTTTTTATCGAAGTCAAGAAGTTCTTTAATATATTTGAATTCTTCTCTAATGATTCCTTTTAATTTTTCACTGGCATTTAAGTTTGATAATTCAATCTCAACAGGAGAATCATACAAGTCACTAACGATAGCTTCATTCACAACATCTTCAATTGCACCATCACACTCTGGATGCAAAGACATTTCCCTATATCTACGAATTAAATCGTACTCAGTTCTATATACGCCTTCAATATCAACATATTGACCATAAAATCCACTTTGAATAAAATAGTCAACCCCGTCCTCATTATTTTGAGGAACGGGGGAAACTATTGATTTGGATTTTTTCTCACTATCCTCAATTGAAAAACCAAAGAGTTTTGCCATCTTATAAATCTAACCGTTTACTGTTCTTCTATTTATTCAATATCAGAAACTACATCTTGATTAGATAGGTTTGTAGTATCTTCAGAATTTCCTGCTGCGGCTTCCCAGAAAAGGACTTGCATCTCAACTGTGAATTCCTGAACACTATCGGTTCCATAATCTAGATCAATTCTTGATATTGATGTTGGGAAGATATCATAGAACTTATAATATCTTAATGTATCTCCGTTTCTATCCAATTGATACACTCTTGCATCTGCCATATACTCATTTGGATCAGTTTCGCCACGGTTAGTTGCAACATTATTAATGTAATTCATCCACCTTTCAAATCCGGTGCGGAGTTTGAAGTCCGTATCATTAATAATTGTAATTGTCCAAGTTTCAAATGTTCTATCACCGGCAACATTTAATACTCTTCCTCTAAATGGGACTGGTAGTGCAGTCACATTTGATGCTGGAAGTGCTGCAGTTTTGATTAAAAACTTACCAGTATCAACTAAATCTTTTGCATCAGATATCGGAGCGTTTAGGGGAAATGATAGTTCAACTTCAAATAGATTACTTCTAGCACCGCCTCCAGTTAAGAAACTTTTAAACTGGCTAATTGTCTTAACTTCTGGAAAATTTGGTCTGGTTTCTGCCATTGTTTTGTACCTCTGTTATTGAAATAATTTTTTAATTGTATAAAATAAAACTTTAGAAAGTGCCAATAATTTCTTCAAAATTAACGCCAGTTTTAGTCGCAACAAATGTTAGACCAATGAAGTTAATAGATCTCGCTGGTTTGATGTAAATATCAGCGATAAATTCATTGTTATCAATAACTGCTGGAGTATTATTTCTTTCATCACAAACTACTAAGAAGTCATAAATACCTCTCTTTGCCTTAACATCACGAAGGAATGGTTCAATTGTGTTGATAAAGTTTTGTCTAGTTAAAGTGTCGTTGAACTCAAAGAGTACATCTTTAGCACTTCTTTCAATTGCCTTTTCAAGGTAGATAAACAATCTGCGAACATTAATTCTATCAAATGCAGATGCTTTAGCATATCCAGTTTTATCACCAAACAATACAATTCCAGCGCCAGGTGAGAAAATTACAGAGTTGATTCTATTATTGTAAAGTTTATCTCTTTCAACTCTAGATGGATTATATGCAAGTTTTACAGCGTTTAATATTCCACCTCTTGAAGTTCCTGCTGGCGAATACCATGGGAATTGATTAATGTCAGTTCTTGCACAAAGTCCAGCAATGTCCCCATTTAATGGAACATATCTGAAAGTATCATTAAATCTATCATACATGTATTTGTATCCACTATCAAATACTGCATAAGTTGTGGATTTAATAGGACTATAATATCCAACAACATTATTTGTAATTGTGGAAGATGGTAATATATTTACTGCAGTATCATCGCCAGTATCTGATATTGCAGAACCTCTATATGCTGAAATAAACGCCACACAGTCTTTTCTTTCCTCAGCTACTTCAATAATCTGAGATGCCAATGATTGGCAGTTGTTTTGTGGATAATGAGCTGCGCCCATAAGTATGAAATCAATAGGAATCTCATCATTTTTAAATACCTCATATCCTGCTGATATATCACCAACACTGACTTCTAGAGAACCTGATGCTTTTATGTCATCTCCACCATCATAATTTTTTCCTCCACCCAACACAAAGTTTCCAACACCGTAGGCTGCAAAAGTTACAGGACCATCTGGACCATCGGCTGGTTGGTTCCAATCATTATCAGTTTCCAACGAATAATCTTCACCATAACTGGTTGTAGTCAATCCAGTTAATGTTCCTAAACCAAATATATATTGAGAATTTGTGGCTAAGTATTGTCTCCAATAAGATGGTGTTCCAACTGAGAATGTTGCCCCAGTTGCCTTAGATAAACCAATATGCTTCTCAAGAATTGTTCCTGCATTTCCTGTTATTTCTCCAGTTGAGTCAATAATTACAATATGCATTTCATCAAATCTTGAAGTTCTTTCTTCGGCAAATGCTGTTGTTCCAGGTCTTCCTGCAACCGCATCCCAATCAACAGTAATTTCCCTGTTCCCCGAAGAAGCAAGTACAATTTTTTGAGTTTCAAACCAATCTTGCTTAGAAATTACTGATGTAGTAGCAACTCCTGCCCCAGCATTATTAATGATTGATATATCAATAACTTGGTCTGATGAGTTTAATCTTTCAAATTCAAAAACCCCATTTTCTTCATAATCTACAGAGATTTCTACATCGGATGGTGATACATAAGATAATACCTTAACACTCAATTCTTCACTAATAGTATTAATTCCAGTAATAATTCCTTTCAAATAATAACCATCAAGACTTGTTACTGTACCCAAACCAATTGCAGATTTTCCATCCAAAGATTGTGTAACCCCATATCCAACTTGCGATGCAGCAATTGCTGATGTACTTACTTTAATATTTTGGTCTGCAAATGAGTCAATAAATGCAACTCTTATTCCATTCGCCCAAGAACCAGGATTCTTTGCGCCAACAAATGCAGTATTTAATGGAGTCAAATCATACCCCAATTGATTATAATGGTCTTCACTTTTAATTTTTATTCCTGGAGTAATTCCTCCAGTAGAACCAGCAGCAGATACGTGAGCATTCTTTAATGATGCGTTGTCAGCTCTAACAATTCTTAAATCGCCACCATATGAAAGATATGATTCTGCGACCATCCAGTATTCATACTGATTATCTACACTATATGGTTTTCCATATAGGTTTAAAAATTCATTCTCCGTAAAAATTTGAGTTTGAGTGTCTACAGGGCCTTTAGCAAAAGGTCCAACAAGACCTCCTGTAATGCCGGAACTGGGTCTTACAGCACCAGTAGTTAAATCAACCTCTCTTACTAAAATCCCAGGAGATGCTAAATTAAGTGGCATCTTTGTTTCTCCTACAAGTCCAGAATATCTAAAAATATTTATAAATTAGACCTTTTACAAATACTTGTTACAAATACTCCCACATAAAACTTCTATCACCATATTCATCGACATTCCAGACCTCTAAAGTCTCCTGTTTATTACTCTCATTTGCAATTAACCATCTATCCCCACTATAACTATCAATCTCAATATTTTCATCCAATCCATCGTCAATAAATCCAAAAGGAGACATATCCTGTTCAATTTGATTTTTTTGCTCATCATAAATTCTCTTACGAACATCATTATCCGTCATTTCTTTAAAATATGGTTGTGCTACCAACCAAGAAAATATAACTAGACACATCGCTAGGTCATCGTTACAACCTTCTTCAGCCTCAAATGAATTATGCTTTTGAATAAATGTAGTAAGTTCACTGATAATATCATAATCGTTGATTACCAACTTATCATCCTCAATTAATGTTTTTAAGTTGGAGCATCCAAGTTTTTTAACTGCCGAAGTCATTCGGACACCAAGTTGAGATTTTTTACCACTAAAACCAGAACCAACAAGTTGTCCTGCCCTACCCCTCATAGAGCACATAAGAACATTGTCATATTCCAAATCAAAATGCAATATATTTGCCACTTGATCACCAATATCATTAACCTCAATTAATACCCAAGCATGATTATAAACTTTTGCAATTTGGTCTATAATGCTTGGGAATAGCATTGGTTTTATTTCATTATTTTTATATTTTGCAACTTGTCTATATGGAAAATTTGTAATATCAAAGACAATAAAGGTTGAATAATCATTTCCAATGCCTCTGGCAACATCAACGGTCACCATATAATTATGATCTTTAATTGGGTTTACATAAACATCTAATCCCTTGTCTCTTCTAATTGGGTCCTCATAAACTAAAGTTTTTAGTTTGGTGACATTAATAAGTGTATCGAGAGAACCTAAGAATTCACAATTATGAGATACTACATTATTGGTATTGTATAAGTTTCCATCTTCAACTTCTAATAAATCATATAAATCAATAGGTTCTTCAACAATTTCACTGTATACCACCTTCTTACCTTGCAGTAAATCACCCATCTTTATTGTATGTGCTTTCACCTGCTCTTTGCCAAAAGAGTGGTTTAGTGAACATTTTATTTCACTATTGTCACTAAAGATAATCCACTGATAAACAGGTTTTCTTACCTTTTGAATGCCAGCGAACTTTTTGAATCCTTTAGGCGTTTTTACTTTGATAGACGAATTCAGTTTATACATTAGTCCAAGATTTATATAAAATAATTTTGTATAAGTTATTGGGAGTTGTACCAACTTCCTCCGCATAGTGTCTAGAAAATGCTCTTTCATAAGAAAGAACTCTACCATTGGATTGAATCTCACCAACACCTTTTAGTCTTGGTTTCATAGTATATAGATCTCTTATAAAGCGAACTTTCTCTATTGTTAGTTTCGATGAATGAATTTTTCCCTTACGAGTCCTACTCATTTTATTGATGGTATCTTCACTAAAACAACCCTTCATGCCTTTATTCCAAGGTATATTACCTTTTTTTACACCACCAACACCCGTTCTTGCATACCCATCAAATCCTTCCCCACCTGGAGTTTTGTTCCATCCATTTTTAAATGTGTTATACCTAGCAATAGTATCAATTTCAAATTGCTTCGCATCTTCTGCTGAAAGGTTCTCTTTTATAACAACAAAGTGGTGAGGTGGTTTTTGGTTTTTATGGTCTCTTTTACGAACATCAATATGCATAGTCTGTCCCACATACTTTACCACTCCGTCATTATCTACAAGTATGTAAATGAAATACATTATATAATCTTTAACTACTGCTATTTATAATCCTATGAACTTACATTCTATCGTATAATTCTTTAATTGTAATAGTTTCTGCAATATCTTCACATTCTATTTCAATGGTAGTGTCACCTGCAACACATTCAAACTCAACCTTAAACTGCTGTTCTGATGTGTTAGCAATAGTCTGTGCTTTCCACTTATCATCTCTTCCAGGAACTTCAGACCAATGAACATCAGTTGTTACATACTCATTTCTATCTCTCTCAGCATCGTGCCACATTCGATAGAAATGATTCATACCGTGTGGAGTAGAAACTATAATAACTTTTGTGGATTTACCTGAAGTAATTGTTGGATATACTGATGCAAAGAATGAATCTGCAATATGATTTGGAACGAAAGCAAATTCATCCAAGAAAATAATATTGAATGACATTCCTCGGACGGCAGATGCTGATGTGGATGCTGCAAGAATCTTTGAACCATTCTCAAGTTCAATGGAACCCTTATTCCAAGAAATAATGCCTTGCTGCATCCATTTTGGTAGATTTTCATATGCCGTTGCCAATCTACCAAGAAGTTCTCTAGCAGTTGCTGCCTTGTTTGCTAGAATGCCAATATTTACACTGTCATTGAAAATTAGATAGTGTAAAAGGTAAGATACTACAGTCGTAGACTTTCCAGTCTGTCTTGGCATCTTACAAATATTAAATCTATATCTATGGAAATTATTGATTAATCTTTCTTGAAAATCATATGGTTTAAATTGAACTAATCCCTCATCAAGAGAAACAATTTTTACATAATTATTTGCAAAGTAAATTGGGTCCTCTTTACATCTTAAAAACTCAAGAATTTGTTCTTCAGTAAATTCAATCGGAGTATTTACTTTCTTTAAATTTGGATTGCCTAAGTATACACTATCATCTGCAGCCATTATAAATCTCCAATATTATAGTATCACTGGATTATTATCTATATCGTGTCTCTGATAAGTTCCAATTCCAATCGGACTGTTGTTTTCATCGTGTCTTACATATGATGAAACAATTCCTGGACTGTTATTCTCATCGTGTCTTACATAATCAACATTAAAATCTTCATAAAAAATTGAAGACCATCCCTCGGTTCCAGTAAAAACACCTACAGTAGTAAATCCTGGTTGAGAAACTACTGGATTATTATTCTCGTCGTGTCTAATGTAAACCATATGAATACTTAGTAATACTATTATATATTAAGATAACTCATTATCAATTAACAATATATCAAATGCTGCGGTGTATCTTCCATTATTAGTTCTTGTAGTAATTCTTACATCAATATCAGATTTTTCTGGTATTTCAATGGGAAATGCGAAGTCATAAGAATATTGACCTCCAACACCAGCAACTTCAAATGAGTGTCCAATTCTGAATGCTGATTGACCAAAATATCTCACAAACATATTTCCTGTTCCATCTGCAGATGCTTGAGCAGTACATACACCTTGATAAAGGTATCCAGTTTTACCAGCGGGAACAGTGTAAATTGCCATAAGAGTTTGACCCTTGGTGGCAGTAATTCTCAAAACATCAGTTCCATTTTTAGTGAAATTCACATCACCAACATTATTGTCTCCTGATGAAATATATGCTCTGTATACACGACGAAATTGCGTGGTTCCTGCTACTGTTGCTGTGCTTGATAGTGTGAAAGTATCTGATGCTGGATTGAAATCATTGTCCAAACCAAGAACTGTTACAACCTTTCCATCATCCGAAGCATTAGCAATTGAAGCAGTGATTATGCCAGCAGTGGTCCAAACACTCCAAGGGTAAACAGTATCATTTTTATCCCAGATAGTTCCAATAGTGTTTTGAGACATTGATGGAACAGCGCCAAACTTATGAATAGTTGATGCTCCACGAACTTTTCCTCTGGAAACATTTAAATCAAATTGCTCATCCCAGATATAACTTTTAAATGACATAATTTAAATCCACTCTAATTTTGCCGGATGATATCTTTTTGAGTTTGAAATTTTTAGTTCTGATGTTGGGGTTGCTGGATATATGTTATGGACAATTGCTCCAGGATATTCCCCCTGCAATTGCTCTGCAAGACCTTGTTTTGAAGGAATTCCCTCAGAAACTAGTTCAAGTCTGTAAATACTTCCCATCCAAGTTATATCTGCAACATAACTCTCACCAACTTGCTGTTGCTGTGCTGGTTCGGAACTATTGATATAAAGATTTCCGTTGAAATCTCCTTGTATATTTACTGACTCAGATAAAAACTCTTTGAAGGATTTCATTTTAATCACCACTTAACTTTATCGGCCCAATATGCTGCAGACATTTTGCCCTTAGCAATATTCTTAGCGTGTCTTGCCTTAAACCTTTCTCTTCTATTTGCATATGCTTCAGATTCTCCTTCCTTTTTAGGAGAACCCTTCACACCAACCTGCCCGAAACGAATAATCTTTTCCTTTCCACCTTCACATGCTTTGACTACATGGGACTTTCCCTGTTCACCAGAACCGTGTGCTTGTGCTTTTGGTGAATTGCACTTCATTTTTGCCTTATTGAGTGCTTCAATTATATAATGTACCGATTCGTGCATTTCGCCACTATCAGCATAATCAGCAGCAGTGTCAATATAGTCTGCTGCTCTTGTAATCTTTGATTGAACCCAAGCAGGGAGATTACCTTCTCCCTTGACTTTTCCTTTTAGTCTCTTTGCTGCAGAAATAATCTTTGAAATTTCTGCTCTTGCCATTGAGTGCTCATGGTCTTTTTCTTCGTTCGTTGGATGAACTTGAGCAATATCAAATTTTAACTGATTTGTTGTGAGTGATGGTGGGAGTGAGAACATATCCCAGTAGTTTGCTCCATACTTACATTCAGAACGAGTTTCATCTTTACCACATCTTGGACAATATCTAATCATTGCCTTTTCCTCTTTTACTGGAACACAATTAGGAACTATTTTTTTACCTTTCTTTTTCATACCTTCTTGCCTATATCCATCCCAACAATCTTCTGACTTTGTTCCCCAATTTGCTGCGCCAACTTTACGACACTTTACAAGTGCTCCTGATGCATATGCACTTGGCCAAACATTATATCTTGACTTTACCTTATCGTAGCAAGCATCTTTTTTCCCACTACCCTTTCCAGGTTTGTCCTTTACTTCTTGTAAATCCATCTCTTCAGTTCTTACGTTAGTTGGTTTTGAACCCCCAGTTTTTTCTGGTTGATTGGGGTCTTGGCGGTTTTTCCTTCTTCTTGCTCTTTCTTCTTCCTTTGCACTCAAGTCCTTTTTCATCTTAGAACTTCCACATTTTGGTGTGGAAGTTTGTCCAGGTTGACGAGCACATGGTTTTCCTGACCATTTTCCACCTAATTGAACCCATCCACTTTTACCGTCAGTTGACTTTGACTTATTAAACCAATCATGAAGACCCTCATCTCCAGACTTAGTTTCTTCGTAAGCCATACCTCTTCTAGTATGCTTCAATTCACCTTTTTGCTTTGCAATTAATTTTTTAGATGCAGAATCTGCTTCGGGAGCACTTTGAACATTTTCATCAGGTATTCCTTTTTTTGGATTATCGAAAATATCAACATCACCATCAGCATCTCTATCAACATATTGTTTGACTGAGTGATGAACTAAGTGTTTTAAATCAATATTTGGGTCTAATTGATGTTGAGATTTTTTAAGGTGCTTTGTTACATGACTAAATTTTGAAAATCTAATATTTTCTCCGTTAGATTCTGCCATTTTTTTCTTGCGTCCTTGACAATGAGCACGTTGAGAAAATCCTTTAGGGTTATCATAATCAATGGATTTTTTATATTTTTCAGACCAACTCATTGAATTTGAGAACTTACTCTTTATTATTTAGAAAATTTGTTTTGATAGTTTTAAGAAGTTCTGATGTTGAACCGATAAAAACTGCATTATTAGTAACAGAATTTGGACCCTTCGGTGCCCTGTCTTCATCTAAATCTTTCATTTTCTTCTGAAGGTCAACTAGTTTGTCAGTAACATCACCAATATTTTTAATCAACTGACCAGCAACTTCATATGCTCTAGGACTATCACCTTCTCCAGCAAGTTCCAAAATGCCATTAACTGCTTCTTGCCCCTTTTCAATAAGAGAATATAAATTTGCTCTTGTATATTCATAATCTTTTTTTATATCAATTTCAATCTGAGATGGCTCTACTTTTTCTATTTGTGCAGGAGAACTCTCCACTTCAACAATAGAACTCTCTATGTTGAGTGCCTTATCAATGGAATCAAAATTCTTTGACATAATTTATTAGATATCTTGTTGTTGTGTTGGACTATATTCTCTTGAATCGAAAAGATCTTCCCAAGATTCATTGAATCCAAAATCATCATCAGGTTGTGCATCAATTGGATCTGGCGTAACTGTATATCTAAGTTCTCTTTTTGCACTTTGTACATCAGTTGTGTTATACAAATCAACCTGCGCCTTGCGGATAAGTGAATCTGTGGAGTCTTCAAGTGGACCAAACAGATATGTCTTAGCAGTAAAATTAAAAGTATAAATTAAACTTCTTCTTGAAGAAAAATCTCCCTCATAATCATCCTGAAAATCAATAGAATCTAAAACGATTGGAATATCTCTTTTTTCCCCAATAGCATCAATTAAATCAACAGTAATATTGAATGATGGTTGAAAAAATGGAAGTATTTGTTCGACAACTTGAAGAGAATCATCGTTCAATTTTGATAACAATGATAATTGAAATCCAATATTATACGGAACTGGCAAATAAACTTTGTTAATTCTACCATTTTTATCACTTGCCTTAAAAGACTGTGTAATTCCAGATTTCCTAGACCCATCATATTTTAAAGAAGTCATTTCAAATGACATTCTTGGTAGAGTGATTGCTATTGGTTGATCTAATTTTTCCTGCTGCTGTACTTTGGCAAGAAATTTTTGCATAGGCCCATATCCAAGAGGTACTTTCATATCAGATATAATACCATCCGATTCATTTTTATGTTTTATATGTATATCATTAAATAAAGTTCCAAAACCAATAATTGTTTTTCTAATTATTTGATGATAAAAATAAGTTCCTAGCATTAGTAAAATCCAAATGGGTTATCTTCAGTAGTATCTAAAATTTGCTCAGATTCGATCTGGAAATCTTCATTCTGATTGTATTTATCACTATCGTTATAATCATCATACATTTTAACTGAATATTGTGCTGAAGATGCGGTTCCAACAATTACTTCTCCAGGTAAAAATTGTCCAGTGTTTAAGTTAATTTCCAATATCTTCTCTGACGAATTATCTGGATTAATCCATTTTCTTACGACCGCAGTTGTATTCGATTTTTGTCCAATAATAGTTTCTCCAACCTGATAAGTTCCAAATCCAACTAAAGATGGTGAAGATATTATTACTTCAGGTGCTGTAGTATAACCAAATCCAGAATTTACAATGTAAATTGATGATACTGTTCCACCTACAGATATATTGGCAGTTGCTAAAGCAGTAGTTCCTCCACCAATTGGTCCAGAAATATCAACAGTTGGAGTTTCGTAATAATATTGACCACCATCAGTAACATCAATTTTATAAACAGCACTACTACCAATTGAACAAGTGGCAGATGCACCACTTCCCCCACCACCACTTATGATAATGTTTGGTGCAGTGGAGTATCCATATCCAGCATTGGTTAATAATATTTTTTTAACCGCTTTAAATGAACCACCAATAGCAGATGTAATTGCCACAGCAGTTGCTCTCACACCACCTGGAGGTGGTTCATCAATAATAACATTTGGCACTGAAGTATAACCAAATCCATCATTATTAAGAGTTATTGTATTAACAACACCAGTCTCTTCTATTGATGCTTCTGCAGTTGCAGTTCTACCAATACTAACTAAAGTTAATGTTGTTATATATCCCTTATCCGCAAGTTTTTCTTGCAGTTCTGGAATATTAGTATCAATCTCCTCATCCTCATATTCAAAGAGTTCACATTTCAATTCATAGACATAATTTTTTCCAAGTTGATAAAAAGGATTTTCAAATTCAACGTGTTTAATTTCAAAAAGCCTTTCTCCCAAAGGAAAATAAATTAAATCTCCCTCCTTTGGTCTTGTTGAAAACAGTAAATCACCACTAGAAGTATTGCCTGCGGAAATAATACCTTGCATCAATGGCGCAATATACGATTCAAACCTCTCTCTGGAAATTACTAAAGAAACTTCATTCTTTAGTTGAATGCCAAATTTGGTCATTATATCCATTCCAGAACCATATCCCTCATAATTATTCATATATGCTTCAATTGGGAAAGATTCTTTAAATGATGAAGACTGAACCTCTCTTATAATGTTATCTGTGCGAATATATCTTCTAGGAATGTATGTGACTTCTAGTCCATACATTCTTATCTGTTCATTGATTAAATTTTGAATGAGTCCTTGTTCTCCTTTGGACCCATGTAGAAAAAAGGGATTTAATGCCATTATCCAATAAAGTCGTAAGGTGGTAATTCATACTCAGATGCCATTCTTTGCTTAATCGCCTGCAATTCTCTCTCAGCATCATCATATATTTGCCTACCATTCATTTCTATTCCACCAGGAAGCTTAACTCCATTAAATTTAATTAAATTCTGACCCCACTGTCTCTTTATAAGAGCAGTAAGATACATCTTTAGGAATGAATCGTTATAAACTTGAGTAAAATCATTCGGGTCCAAGATTCTATAG
>Ga0208161_1000978_pt1 | contig 15703 bp, 16 predicted proteins | sample CB_VirMetaG_3_FD_184538 | JGI IMG/M metagenome (GOLD analysis project Ga0208161, IMG submission 184538) | Freshwater to marine saline gradient viral communities from Chesapeake Bay - CB_1508_1S Viral MetaG (SPAdes) (version 4) | ecosystem: Environmental > Aquatic > Marine > Coastal | place: USA...
GACAGAAATGGTGTTCCACCAGACAAAAATCCTCAAGTAAAATCAAGATTTTAAATTTTAAATATGAAAATAGGTTTATGTGGTACAATGAGTGTAGGTAAAACTACACTTGTGAATGCGTTAAAAAACATTAAAGATTTTAAAGATTATAAATTTGCTACTGAACGTAGCAAATATTTAAGTGATCTAGGTATTCCCTTGAATACTGATTCAACATTAAAAGGTCAAACAGTGTTTTTGGCTGAGCGTTGCGCAGAATTAATTCAAGAAAACATCATTACAGATCGTACAGTGATTGATGTAATAGCTTTTACAAAAAATGCGAAAACAATTGATTTTAAAGATAAAGAGTTTTTTGAAGAATATGCAAGAAACTTTGTGGGGGAATATGATTATATTTTTTATATTTCTCCTGTTGGCATTCCTATTGAAGATAATGGGGTAAGAGAAACAAATGAAGAATATAGAAATCTAATTGATGAAACTATATTACATTTGTTAAGAACTTATGGGCATAGATGTAAAAATGTTGTAATGTTAAAAGGTAGTACTAATGAACGTATTGAACAAATGTTGGATTCTATTAGAAAGTAATATTTATAACAAAATACTAACATTATGAAAGATAACTTCTCAGTAAGAAACTGGAAAAACAGTGTACTATATAAAGAATCTTATGATTCTTATCAAGTCAACGAAGCTTATGAAGACTATGATTTGTTTAAAATAAAAAAAGATATTAGATTCCATTTAGATGCATATGAAGCAGGTACTATTGATGGTGATGATTTAGCTCAAGCTATTGAAGAAGTAGTATTTGGTAAAGTTGTAGCACCTGGTGTAAACACAGATGCTGACTTTGAAGCTGAAAGAAGATACCAAATGAGTATGAGAGAGCAAGAAGACGAATTTGATGTTGACGATGAAAAAGGTCCCTCAAAAGCAGATATTGAGGCAGCTGAAAAAGATTTAGAATTTGAAATCCCTACTTCTACAGGTGACTCAAATAATATGAGAAATGTTATTGTTAAGAAAGTAGATAAAATTGAAAAGAAAAGAGACAATAAAGAAGATTACACAATGGATCTTTTAGCTCTTAAACAATATATTAACAGAGATGATGTACGGAAAGAAGTAGGAGCTTCAGAAATTCGTAATTTAGTATCTCCATTAATTAAGTAAAATGAATTTTAAAAAAACATGGTTAGGAAAAAATCTTAACCTATTGGTTATCCTAGGAGCTTGTGCTATAGTTTTTTGTTTTTTTCAAGAAAAAGAAGACTATGTAAAAGAATATAATGCTAAAATAGAAGCATTAAATAAAAAAGTCGATTCGTTACACATTGTAAATGACGAATTGACTTTTAAAATTGATACATTAATTCAACAAATTGTTGTATTAGATCAAGAACTCGATCTTAAAGATAAAAAAATAAACAACTTAAAATATGAAATTAGTATTAAAGTTGATGCTGTTGATAGCTTTAACGATGACGAGCTTGAAAGGTTTTTCACAGAACGTTATAAAGAAATCCTCGCAAGACAGCACCAAGATTCAATTAACTAAACCCATTGCAAAACTAGTAATTAAAGATTTAATTACAGGAGATGGTGCTAAAGAAGAATTAATTTTAACAGGAGATAAAGTTAAACTTTTAGAACAAAAAATAGTTTTAAAAGACAGTATTATTTTTAATCTAAACTCTAAAGTAGATAACTGTAATTCTATTATTTTTACAAAAACAAATCAATTGACTTTATCACAAGAGTTATCTAAAAAACTACAATTAGATTTAAAGAAGCAAAAGTTTAAAAATAAACTAACAGCTGGAGCAGGTGTAGTAGCTGTTATAGCTACAATATTACTAGTAAAATAATATGTCGAATATAAAACAAATAATACAACAAGAATTTATAAAATGTGCACAAGACCCGGTGTATTTTATGAAAAAGTATTATACTATTCAACATCCTAAAAGAGGTAGAATTAAATTTAACTTATACCCATTCCAAGAAAAGGTCCTCCATCATATGGATAATGAGGACTATTTAATTATAAATAAATCTCGTCAGTTAGGTATTTCAACTTTATGTTCTGCTTATTCTTTGTGGATGATGTTATTTCATAAAGATAAAAACGTACTTTGTATTGCAACAAAGCAAGAAACAGCCAAAAACATGGTTACAAAAGTACGATTTGCTTATGATAATTTACCTAAATGGCTCCAAATAAAAACAGTCGAACACAATAAATTATCACTTCGGCTAGCAAATGGATCCCAAATTAAAGCAACATCTGCAAGTAGTGATGCTGGTCGATCAGAAGCAGTATCTCTGCTATTAATTGATGAGGCTGCTTTTATTGATAATATAGATGAAATATTTGCCTCAGCTCAACAAACACTAGCTACTGGTGGTGGATGTATTGCATTATCTACCCCTTATGGTACTGGTAACTGGTTCCATTCTACATGGGTTAAAGCAGAAGCTAGAGAAAATACATTTTTACCTATTAGATTACCTTGGACAGTTCACCCCGAAAGAAATCAAGAGTGGAGAGAGGAACAAGATATAATATTAGGTCCTAGAATGGCAGCCCAAGAATGTGATTGTGATTTTAGCACCTCAGGTGATACTGTAGTTGAACCAGATATTTTAAATTTTTATGAAAAAACCTTTATTAAAGATCCTGTAGAAAGGAGAGGTGCAGATGGAAATTTATGGGTTTGGGAAATACCTGATTATACAAAAACATATACTGTAGTAGCAGACGTTGCTAGAGGCGATGGAAATGACTATTCAGCATTCCATGTATTTGATGTTGATAATGCTGTTCAAGTAGCAGAATTTAAAGCCCAAATGGGTACTAAAGATTATGCAAATGTATTATTTGCTGTTGCTACAGAATACAACGATGCTTTACTTGTAGTAGAAAATGCAAACGTAGGGTGGGCAGTAATTCAACAATTAATAGATAGAGGATATAGAAATTTATATTATTCTCCTAAAATGGATGTTGCCTTATCTAATGCTGATCAATATCTTAATAGATATGAAAATGGAAATGCTATGGTTCCTGGATTTACTACATCTTTAAAGACAAGACCACTTGTTATCTCAAAGATGGTTTCGTATATTCACGAAAAATCAGTAACTATTCAATCAAAACGTTTAATAGAAGAATTAAGAACGTTTGTTTGGAAAAATGGTAAAGCTCAAGCTTTAGGAGGATATAATGATGATTTAGTAATGTCCTTTGGTATTGCTATGTTTTTAAGAGATACTGCTTTACATTTTAGACAACAAGGTTTAGATATGGCGCGTGCTGCATTAGGTGGAATTCATTCAACTAATTATCAAGCACCTAACATTTATACAAATAACAATAGGATTAAAAATCCATATGAAATGGAAAACCCATATGGTGACAAAGAAGATATTTCTTGGTTATTAGGTTAATATTTATTATATATACATAGGAAAATGGCAGATACTTCATTATTTGGTAGATTACGAAGATTATTTTCAACGGATGTAGTAATTCGTAATGTTGGGGGTAATCAATTAAAAGTAATTGATGCTAATCAAATACAATCATTAGGGCAGTTACAAACAAACTCCTTAATGGATAGATTTAATAAAATCTATAGCACAACTGGAGGATTAAATTATAACTTGATGCAACAAGTTAATTTCCCTTCTACTAGAATTCAATTATATACTGATTATGAAGCAATGGATACAGACGCTATCGTTGCTTCTTCATTAGATATTGTAGCAGATGAATCATGTTTAAGAAATGACATGGGTGAAGTGTTACAAATTCGTTCTTCGGATGAAACTATTCAAAAAATCTTATATAACTTATTTTATGATGTATTAAATATCGAATTCAACCTTTGGTCTTGGGCTCGTAATATGTTAAAATATGGTGATTTTTATTTAAAATTAGAAATCTCAGAAAAATTTGGTGTATATAATGTTGTACCCTTTTCATCTTATACTATTATGAGATTGGAAGGAATGGATCCTCAAAATCCATCCGATGTTAAGTTTAAATATGACCCAACTTACTCAGTCTCTGAAAATCCTTTAGGGTTCCAACAAATATCTCCTGCAATGGGGGTTAATACAGGTGATGAAATTATATTTGATAACTATGAGATGGCTCACTTCCGTCTATTATCAGATTTTAATTACCTACCATATGGTAGATCGTACCTAGAACCAGGAAGAAAAATCTGGAAACAAATGACACTTATGGAGGATGCAATGCTTATCCACCGTATTGTTAGAGCACCAGAAAAACGCACTTTCTTCGTTAATGTTGGTAATATTCCACCAAATGAAGTAGAAACTTATATGCAAAGAATGATCAACAAAATGAAAAAAACTCCTTATGTTGATCCTCAAACAGGTGATTACAACCTTAAATTTAATATGCAAAACATCCTTGAGGACTTTTATATTCCTGTTCGAGGAGGTGATGCAACAACTAGAATTGAAACTACAAAAGGTTTAGATTATGCTGCTATTGAAGACGTAACTTACCTCAGAGATAAATTATTCTCAGCTCTTAAAGTGCCAAAGGCTTATTTAGGGTATGAGGGTGATCTTGAAGGTAAAGCTACACTAGCTGCTGAAGATATTAGATTTGCTCGTACAGTAGAAAGAATTCAAAAGATTCTTGTATCTGAATTAACTAAAATTGCTTTAGTTCACTTATATGCTCAAGGATATGATGGTGCTTCTTTAACAAATTTCGAACTTTCATTAACAACTCCTTCTATCATTTATGATCAAGAAAGAATTGCATTATTGAAAGAAAAAGTTGATTTAGCTAACCAAATGATGGAAGGTAAATTAATGCCTTCAGATTGGATTTATGATAACATTTTCCACTTTAGTGAAGATCAATATCAAGAATATAGAGATCTAATTATGGAAGATCAAAAACGTAAATTTAGACAAGAACAAATTGCTACTGAAGGTAACGATCCTGCTGAAAGTGGAGAAGCATATGGTACACCTCATGCTTTAGCCTCCTTATATGGAGCAGGTAGATACCCAGGTAGTAAAGGAGTACCATCAGGATATGATGTAAATGATTCAAATTATCCTGATACTGCTCTACAACAAGGTAGACCAGTTAATGCTGCTTCTGATTATGGGACACAAAGTAGTAATTTAGGTAAAGATCCTGTTGGTTCCGATAGAATGAAAGGTAAAATGGGAACTGAAGAAAAACCAGGAATGCCTAATTACAAAGGTGGGTCTCCTCTTGCTTTAGAAAATTTAAATACTCGAGCTATTTTTGCACAAAATGAAAGATCTTTAAAGTCTTTTAAATTAAATAAGCAAAAAGTTGCATTATTTGAACAAAGTGACTTATTAAACGAAGATAATATTCGTGAAGAAACTAAATAGGTTAAATATTTATAACCAGTAGAAAACTACTAGTATGAAAATTAAACACAATAAGTATAAAAATACGGGGATTTTATTTGAATTACTCGTAAGGAAACTAACTTCGGATACCCTTAATGAGAGTACATCTGCTGCGGCAACCCTAGTTAAAAAATACTTTACTAAAACAGAATTAGCTAAAGAAAATAAACTGTATCAGACTATAAATAATACTGTTAATATTACAGAGTCTAAAGCAGAAACTGTAATTTCTAGTGTTTTAGAAATATCTAAAAAGTTGAATAAAGAACAACTTAATAAAGATAAGTATAATCTAATTAAGGAAATCAAAAATAATTTTGATATGAATGATTTCTTTAAAGCTCAAATTAAAGATTATAAAAAGTTAGCTTCAACTTATGTTTTATTTGAATCATATTCTAACCCTAAAGTATTAAACCCTGAATTAATTATTAGTTCTAAGATTAATCTTATAGAGTGTTTAACTTCTCAACCTGATGCTAAAATTTCTTTAACTCCTCTAGTTGAAGAATTAACTAAATTAGATAAAGGTACAAGAGCAGTAGCATATAAATTGATGCTTGAAAAATTTAATAATAGATTCAAAGATTTAAATAGTGAACAAAAGCAGGTACTCAAAGAATATATTAATAGTGCTGCTGATGCCCCTAAATTAAAAGAATTTATTAATAATAAATTTACTTCTATATTAAAAGAATTAGGCACCTCAGTAGGTAAAGTTAAAGATGCTGCTACTGTAATTAAAATACAAGAAGTAATTAAATTAATTACTCCTATTATAGAAAGTAAATCTATTAAAGATGATCATTTAGTTGCCCTATTACAGTATATGGAATTATCTAAAGAGATGAAATCTTTATGAAAAAATTTAGAATAAAAGATACAACTAATGAAATGAGCACTACTGGTACTGGTGCTTCATTTACATCAGGTCAAGGTGAACAATATGCTTCTCCTAAAGCTTTTAAAATAAAAAAAGATAAAAAAGAAGGTATAGATTCTCCATTTGATCATTCTGCACCTTCAATCCCAAATCGTCCTTCTAAAGCAATTGATTATAAACAATTATTTCAAGAAAAGAAAAAATATAATCCCATAACTAGCCCAACCCAAGCTTCGGATGATGCTGGATTTAATGATGGGTTAGATATGGATTCATTGGATGCTTATTCTGTAATGGAAATAGAAGTAGGTGATGTTAAAATTGGAGGTGGGGTAAAAACCACCGTTAAAAACATTGATCCAGAAACAGGACAAATTTCTTGGGATGTTGATTATGTTCCTGCTATTGATTCTACATTTAAAGAATTTCAAGAATTAAATAAATTTATTAAGGCATTAGCTGTGAAAACAGAAGATAATGTTATTGATGATATAGCATCTAATGTAGTAAAATTATTTAATCAATATAGAACACATATTAGAAAAAATTACCCTGATCAATACAAAAAATTTGCTAGTAATCCAACATTACAAGAAGCAAGATATTCTCAATTTAAAAAAACAACAGAGGTAAGAACTCCAACAGAACAAATACATAGAGCTGTTAGAGAAATAAGACGTAAGATTGATGAAATTACTAAAGTAGTTGGTCATACTGAAAGAATGAAAAATGAATTAAAATCTAGCAATGAAGGTATGTCTTATTTAAAGCGTACTAAAAATGCTATTAATAAAATTTCAGAAAAAATACAAGAATTAAATAACCGTATTAAAGGACTAACAGAATAAAATGGCTAAAAAAACTACCCTTTCTTCTTTTATTGCTAAACCAAGTAAAAAAAGACCTGGCGTTCATGCTAAAAGTAAAACATCAAAATTAAAGGGAAGTAAAAATTATGTAAAGCTTTATCGAGGACAAGGAAAATAAAATATTTATATAAAAATATAAGCATGACTACTCAAGAATTATATAATAAAGTATTAAAAGGCGACGTAACTGAAGCGAAATTTTTATATGAAGTTCGTAGAGACGTAAACCTTCCATTTATTACTAATTGGAATACTTTTCAAGACACAGTAAAAATCCTAAAAAACAAAGGCATTATCTCAGAAGAAAAAAAAGGTGCTGATGTGTTGGTTAAAACTATTGACCAAGTAAATCCATATGAATATTCTAAAGGTATGAATTTTGAATTAGGATTACTTACTAATGCTGTTGATACTATAGGTGAAAAAGAAGTAACTTATGATGATATGCTTAAAGCCCAAACTAAAGTACTTAAAAACCTAACTAACAATCCTTCATATTATACTCAAAAAATGTCTGTAACAATGGCAGGTGGAGAAAATAATGCTGTTGAAGAAGTAACACCAAAAGCTATTGATAAAATTAGAAACGATGCTAAAAAGAATAATAAAAAATATATTCGTGAGCATGGAGAATACTATGATAGAGTAGATGATGTAAATCCTTCTTTATCTCAATTAGAAAGAAAAGGTGATGATGATTATGATAGAGCTAAAGATGCTAAACGTTTAGGTAAAAGCGGTGAAAAAAATATCTATGGTGCTGGAGTAAAAAAAGGTGAAGAAATCGAAAAGAAAAAACTCACCAAAGAAGATGGTGTAATGAAACTTTACTCTAAAGATGTTGAAGCCCCAGACAAATATGAAGTTGAAAAATTGGGTCAAATGCGAGAAGCTATCTACGAAAAATATGCTAAAAAAGCAGGTATGGATGTGGATGAACTTAAAGATAGAGTAGAAGCATATAAAGCTAGAAAAGAAGGTGTTACATACGCTGGTAGTAAAGCAGTAGATGATGCCCAAAAAGACCCTGCATTTAATAGTTTATCATCTACAGGAAAAATAGATGCACTTAATAAATTAAAGCAAGGCGGTACTGTAACTGTAGGATAAAAATGGCTCAATTATTAATAGAATATTCGGTATTTACTCCAAAGAATACTCAAATAAACGAGGGTATATCTGGAAATAAAAACATGGTGGTTGAAGGTGTTGTTCAGCGTGCTGAAGAATTTAACCACAATGGTAGAAGATATCCATACGAAATTCTAAAAAAAGAAGTTGATAAATATATTGATGGTCCAATTGCTGAAAATAGAGCATTAGGTGAACTAGACCACCCAGAATCATCAGTAATCAACTTAAAAAATACATCTCACAATATTAAATCTTTATGGTGGGATGGAAACGATTTAATGGGTAAAATAGAAATTTTACCAACACCATCAGGAAATATTTTAATGCAATTGTTTGCTAATAACATTACTGTTGGTATTTCCTCAAGAGGAATGGGTTCAGTTAAACAATTAGGTGAAGGTAGAGTAGAAGTAGATGATGATTTCGAATTATTATGTTGGGATTTTGTATCTACTCCATCAACCCATGGTGCTTTTATGAAACCTACTTCATTAAATGAAGGAGTTCAACACAATTCATTCAAATATAGTACGATAAATTCCATTCTTTCAGACATCATTTGCACACAATCAGGCATTTGTTGCATTAGATAACGGTTTTTATCCTCCTTATATATTTATCTCCGAAAGATAGGTAATTTCCTAATATTACCTCCCTCATTTTATACAACCCCTATATTACTTCCCTAATAAGTAATCCCGACAAATTTATTTTATTATGTCAAACACAAAGTTTTTCAACGATGCTATCGCTGAAGCTAAAGCTATTCGTGAGACTGCTCTTGCTAATGCCAAACTTGCTCTTGAAGAAGCTTTCCAACCTAAAATTCAATCTATGCTAGAAAAGCAAATGCAAAATGAAGCTGATCTAGATGAAGATATTGATGAGGCGAAAGATTTAGACGAGAAAAAGTATGACGTTGACGAAGCTAAGGAAGTAGATGAGGCTAAAAAAGACATGGACGAGAAAAAAGACATGGATGAGGCCAAAAAAGATATGGACGAAGCTAAGAAAGATGTAGACGAAGCGAAAAAGGAAATGGACGAGAAAAAGGACATGGACGAAGCTAAAGCTGATGTTGATGAAGCAAAAAAGGACGTAGACGAAGCCATAAAACCTGCAGATGGGCATATGGACGAATCTATGTACGAAGAAGGATCAATTGAAGAAATTGATCTAGAGGAACTTCTTGCCGAACTTGAAGAAGCTGAAAAAGCTGAAGAAGGTAAGAAAGAAGTTGACGAAACTGTGAACGAAGGCGACCTTGAAGAAGGATTGGATCCTGTTGCTATGGAACAATTCCTTACTGGTCTAGCTGGTGCTGGTGCTTTAGTTGGTGGATCTGCTGCTATGGCTGCTTTTATGGATAAAGCAACCCGAGGCGAGTACGGTCCTAGAGCTAAAAAAATAGCTGATTGGTTAGAAAAAAGAGGCGCTGAAGCAGGTGCAGCAATGAGAAGTGAAACAATTAATGAAAATGACTTCCCAGTTGTTGAAGCTGAAGCCGAAGACGAAGTAGGCGAAATCACAGTTGACGAACTAAAAGATATTATTCGTGACGTTCTTTCAGACGTTATGGGTGGTGGAGAAGAAGAAGAAATGGATATGGATATGGATGTTGACGCCGAAGGTGGAGACGAAATTGATATTGAAATGGACGCTGAAGAAGAAGAAATGGTAGATGAGAAAAAAGAAGTAGAGGAAGTTAGAGCTGAGTTAAACGAAGCTATTTCTGTAATCAAAACTCTAAAAACTGAACTCAACGAAGTTAATCTTCTAAACGCAAAACTTCTTTACGTGAACAAATTGTTCAAATCTAAAACTTTAACTGAAGCTCAAAAAGTGAAAGTAGTTAATGCTTTCGACAGAGCTGAAACGCTTAAAGAGGTTAAAAATGTATTCGAAACATTGAAAGAAAACCTTAACAGTAAAAACTCTCAACCTTTAAAAGAGCACAAATCATTTGCTTCTAAAGCAGCTGGTATAGCTCCTAAGAAAGAAGTACTTACTGAAGGTGCAGATTTTGTAACTAGAATGCAGAAATTAGCCGGAATTATTTAATTTTTAATTTTAAAACCCTAACAAAATGTCAAACATTGTTAATCAATTATTAGAGACTGCTAGCCCTTATCAGTCAGTTCAGAAAGACGCTGCTCGTCTTGCTGGAAAATGGGCTAAGTCTGGCCTATTGGAAGGTGTACACAGTGATATTGAAAAAGGCAACATGGCTATTTTGCTTGAAAACCAAGCAAAACAACTTGTTGTTGAAGCTAACACTACTGGAACTGGAGCTAATTTTACTCCTGGTACTGGTGAACAATATGCTGCTGTAGCACTTCCTTTAGTACGTAAAGTATTCGGTCAGATTGCTGCTAAAGAATTCGTTTCTGTTCAACCAATGACTTTGCCTGCTGGTTTGGTATTCTTCTTGGATTTCCAATATGGAAACACTAAGACTCCATTCACTAGCGGTGATTCTATGTATGGTGATACTAGCGAAAACTTCGGTAACACAAACACTGGAGGTCTATATGGTCCAGGTCGATTTGGTTATTCTATGAACCAATTCTCTGCTTCTGTAGCTCCCGCTAACTACGCTGTTGCTTCAGCTTCTTTTGCTGATGTAAACTTTGACGCTGATCTTTCAGCTTCTGTTGCTGACGGTGAAATCGCTAAAATTTCTGTAGAAACTGCTTCTTTATCTGGTGTAGATTTAGATGGTATCCGTGGATTCTATCTTACTTCAGCTTCTGTTGTTGCTAGTGATAACTACCCTGCTTTAGCTAACTTAAACGGTGGAAACATCGATTTCTTTGTACTAGAAGCTGCTGGTTTCGAAGATAATGGTAACGTAACAGTATACTACAACAAATCTACTGACTTCAACGCTAGAGGTGATTTCGAAGATGGTGCTGATTACGCTTCTCAGTCTGGTACTGGTAGAGCTATCGATATCCCAGAAATTAACGTACAAATGAGATCTGAGACTATTGCTGCTAAAACTCGTAAGTTGAAAGCTCAATGGACTCCTGAGTTCTCTCAAGACTTGAACGCTTTCCACAGCTTGGATGCTGAGGCTGAGTTGACAAGCATCTTGAGTGAGTACATCTCTTTGGAAATTGATCTTGAAATCCTTGGAATGTTGATCGAAAACGTACCTGCTGCTAACACAGCTGTATGGTCAGCTAAAGTTGGTAATGAATTAAACAACGCTGGTACTGCGCTTGTATCTAACACTAACGGTGTATACTATACTCAAATGAGCTGGTTCCAAACTCTTGGAATTAAATTGCAAAAAGTATCTAACCTTATCCACCAGAAAACTCTTCGTGGTGGTGCTAACTTTATGGTTGTTTCTCCAACTGTAGCTACTATCCTTGAATCAATTCCTGGATTTGCTGCTGATAGCGATGGGGATGCTGCTAAAATGCAATATGCCTTTGGTGTACAAAAAGTTGGTCAGCTTAACAGCCGATACAAAGTGTACAAGAACCCATACATGAAGGAAAACTTCATCTTGATGGGCTTCAAAGGTAACCAATTCCTAGAAGCTGGTGCTGTTTACGCTCCATATATTCCATTAATCATGACTCCTCTAGTATACGATCCTAATACCTTCACTCCAAGAAAAGGTATCATGACTCGTTACGCTAAGAAGATGGTACGTCCTGAATTCTATGGTGGAATTAAAGTTGCTGATCTACAAGTAATATAATTTGTAGTTTATAACAACTAATACCTTTAGAAAGTCCCGCGCAAGCGGGACTTTTTTTTCATATTTATATGTGTATGTTCTTTAAAATATTTTATTAACCCTTAAAAAAAGTGTTTATGGCAAGCAAACCACATACTGATGAAGTATATGTTGAAAAAAGAATTCCCAAAAACCCTATTAAATTTAAAATTTCATTAAATGAAGAACAAAAAATAGCAAAAGCTACAATACTAGAAAATACAGTTACACTATTATCAGGTCAAGCAGGTTCCGGAAAAACGTTTTTAGCATGTAATATAGCATTAGATGGTTTATTACGCCGAATGTATCAAAAAATAATAATCACACGTCCCACAGTATCAAAAGAAGAGATAGGTTTTCTACCAGGTGACTTAAGAGAAAAAATGGATCCTTGGGTTCAACCAATCTACCAAAATTTTTTTCAATTATATGATAAATCAAAAATTGAAAAACTTATTAAAGATGATTTAATAGAAATAGTACCTGTATCCTTTATGAGAGGTAGAACATTTTTAGATTCATTAATTATTGTAGATGAAGCACAAAATGTTACACATGAGCAAATGGAAATGATTGTTACCCGTATTGGTAAAAATTCTAAAATGATTATTTGTGGTGATACCCATCAAGTAGACTTAAAAAGAAAAGAAGAATCTGGATTTAAATTTTTATGCACCGCTGCAAGAAAAATAAAAAATATGGAATCCATAACACTATTAACAAATAATAGAGATGATATAGTTCAAGACTTAATTGATTATTATAATGAAGCTTACGAACGTAAAATCATTACAGGAACCGCAGGCAGCAGTGGCTCCCATAGAAGATAAATATTTATAACAAAACCTAATTATGCACGCACAAAACCCTATCATTTGGACCGGCAATTCATCATTTTCATCAGGACAAACTCCTTTTGGGTTTTATGATAATGATGCTTCGTTTCAAGCTGATGCCGATAGAGTTGCTTCATTTTGCGCAACTCGTATAGGATACCCTACAGTAGACATTGAAATGGGGAGTGGTTCTTTTTATGCTTGTTTTGAAGAAGCAGTTACTACTTACGGAAATGAACTTTATTTATATCAAATAAGAAATAATTTTATAAACTTAGAAGGTGTTAGTACTGGTTCAAGTTTAAATCAAGCAGTTATTCAACCTAATATGGGTAATACTATTCGAATAGCTGAAAACTATGCTCAAGAAGCAGGAGCTGGAGGTAATGTTACTTGGAATGAAGGTAGAATTATGCTTACAGCTAGTGTTCAAACTTATGATTTAAATGCTTGGGCTGCTGAATCTGCTAGTTTAGAAGAAGGTGATATAATTGAAATTAAAAGAATTTTTTATGAAAATACTCCTGCAATTGTACGCTACTTTGATCCTTATGCTGGGACAGGATACGGTTCTCAACAACTACTTGATGTATTCGGATTTGGTAATTATTCTCCTGCTGTTAACTTTTTGTTAATGCCTATTTATTACGATGTTTCTGTAATACAAGCAATTGAATTAAATGACCAAATCAGAAAATCAGCCTTTTCTTTTGAATTAGTAAATAACCAATTAAAAATATTTCCAATTCCTACAACAACCGGTCAATTATATTTTCAATATATTAGTAAAAGAGAAAGAAATTCACCTTTTGCTCAAGCCCCATACTCAGGAAGTAATTTAGTAACAGATATTTCAAATGTTCCATTTGAAAACCCTGTATATGCTCATATAAATGCCCCAGGTAGGTATTGGATTTTTGAATATACTTTAGCATTATCTAAAGAATTACTAGGATATATTAGAGGTAAATACTCTCAAGTACCCATCCCAGGTGCTGAAGTAACCCTAAATCAAGCAGATCTTTTATCATCTGCTACAGCATTAAAAGAATCCTTAATTCAAAAATTAAGAGATGATTTAGATGAAAATTCTAGAAAAATGCAACTTCAAAGAAAAGCTGAAGAAGCACAAGCTATGAAAACACATTTAGATCAAGTACCATTACCTATTTATATAGCATAAAATGGCTTTATACGGAAAACATAGAGATGTATTACTTTTCCAAGGGTTAAATACAGAATTGCTCCACAGAATTGTAGAGCAGCAAGTGGGGTACTATAAAGTAAAATTAGATGAAACACCAGCTAACATTTATGGTGAAGCACAAAATAAAACATTTATTGGACCTGTTTTAATAAAATGTTTATTAGTAAGAGGTGATCAAACTAATTTAGATGACAATTTTGGTGTAGATAGAAATCGAACTTTAGAAGTAAGATTCTTTAGAAAAGATTTATTAGATGCTAATGTAGTACCTGAAATTGGAGATATAATATTATGGAATGAGGATTACTATGAAGTAAACAATTTAGTCGAAAATCAATTAGTAGTAGGTAAAGATCCGTCATACCCATACAGTGATACGGTAGATGACTTCGGTTCAAGTCACTCAATTATTTTGAGCTGTCATTACACAAGACCAGAAAAAGTTGGATTAAGAGAAGATAGATTATAATGGAATTTAAACCAAGACCATATACAAAAAGAGAATTTCTAGATAAACTAGTAATGCCATATGAAAATCCTGAAACACAACAGGAAGTACTTCGTAATCCAAACCAAATAGATTCTACTACAAAACCAGGTCAACCAGATCCACAAAAAGTAAATAGAGCTTTAGAAATATCTGTTAAAGACGATACAAATAAAGACTTTAAAATTACATTAAAAGATATAGATTCATCTATTTTGTATTATTTGGAGAATGTTATTAGACCTTCTGTAATGCAAAATGATAAAAAATTAAAAGTACCTGTAATTTATGGTTCTCCTGAAAGATGGAAATCAATGCAAGCTGATGGTTTTTACCGAGATAAAAATGGTAAAACTATGGTACCTTTAGTAATGTTTAAAAGAAGTAGTTTTGAAAAAGACAATACTATTGGAAATAAATTAGATGGTAATAAAGTACATAATGTACAATATTTTGAAACTAGATACTCTAAAAGAAACAATTACGATAACTTTTCAGTTTTACAAAATCAATTGCCTCAAAAAGAATACATTTTAGGAGTTATTCCCGATTATATTACTATAAACTATGAAATGTCTATTTTCACAGATTATACAGAACAAATGAATGAAATTACAGAAGCAATAGAATTTTCTGCTCGTTCATATTGGGGTGATCCTGAAAGATTTATGTTTAGAGCAGATATTAAATCATTTAATACTCCTACACTATTAGAATCAGGAGTTGATAGAGCAAATAAAACAGATATGACACTAATTGTTAATGCTTATATCATTCCTAAAACAATTAACGCTAAAATGGCTGGACCTAGTCCAAAATCATATAATGTTGTAAAAACAGTGTTTGGAGAGCAGATTATTTAAAAAAACTGAATATTTATTATAGAATATAATTATATATTAAATTTAAAAATACATGGCCAAATTAAGTACCTCAGGAATTGCTAGTGGAAGTATTATATATCCTGAACACGTTTTACGTAGCATTGATGCTCTTAATGGAGAAGCAGGTCCATATGATATTATTCTTTCTGGATCCTTAGGAATCTCTGGGAGTTTAACACTTAGTCCAACATATGTTAATGAATATAATTCTGCCCCTGC
>Ga0208161_1000979_pt1 | contig 15698 bp, 6 predicted proteins | sample CB_VirMetaG_3_FD_184538 | JGI IMG/M metagenome (GOLD analysis project Ga0208161, IMG submission 184538) | Freshwater to marine saline gradient viral communities from Chesapeake Bay - CB_1508_1S Viral MetaG (SPAdes) (version 4) | ecosystem: Environmental > Aquatic > Marine > Coastal | place: USA...
TATGGTTATCGAACCATTATTTGAACAGTTGGAGTTGTTTGTATTTACACCAACAACCGTGAACCCTGCAGTTGTAGGGATAGTAAACGTGTCTGTAATATCACAATATCCTGAATCAATAATACGGACTGATTGTGAACCTGATATACCCGTTAAAGTATAACTATTCGAACTTATATAACCAGATGATTGACCCGTACTACCTGAGAAATAATACGGTGAAGTACCTCCCGTTACCGTAACAATCGCAGTACCGTCTTGCTCAAAACAATTTGAGCGTGTTGTTGTTATTGATTGGATACCTAACTGACTTACATATGGTATAAAAACATTCTTAGTCGTCGTACATCCTGAAACATCAGTAACAGTAAGTGAGTTATATCCTTGGGTTAATCCTGTAGCCGTTGTACCTGTCTGACCATCACCCCACAAATATGTGAATGGAGAATTACCCGTTACACCCGTAACTTCAGCAGCTCCCCCAATTTGAAAACATGGTGATTGACCAGTATATGAGAATCCGAAATCAACACTCGAACCACTACTGATTATGTGATTTGTTGTTTGTGCTGTTGCACCTCCATAATCAACAACATATGCGTAATATTCACCATGATTTAATCCTATCCAAGTGTATGTGTCAAATAAACTATTACCACTCGAATATAATATGGAATCTTTATATAAATAAACTTCATATGGTAATGATTGTGAATCACCACTTACTGTGAATGTACCATTCTTGTTACCACATGTTTCGTTTTGTGTTGAGCCCGTAACCGTTAAACATCCTTCAACGTTAATGTTTATATTTATACTTTCGTTTGAATCACCACTACTGTCGTTCATGGTGAAAGTATATGTGTCCGCACTTAATCCTGAGAAGGTAAACGGACCAATACCCGTTACCGAATCAAGACTACCAGGTAAATTATTTTCTATAGTATAAGGTAAAACACCACCCTCAGGATAAATGATTATATTTCCACCATTGCTATCTTCACAAGTTCCTGTCACTGTAAACGTATAGAACATCGGTCCGTTATCACATTCTTCAGTACATTCTTCAGTTGAGAGTACAACACCTGTATATGACTGTGAAGGGTCAAAACATACTCTTAAACCAACCTGTATACCACTTCTAACAATACCACAACAGTCAGTATATCTATATATTCCATTAGTCGTTCCAATATAACACGCACCGGTTGTTGACGGTGTAGGTGTTACTGACGGAGTTACACTGATGGTAGGTGTTACCGTTACTGAAGGAGTTACACTGATGGTAGGTGTTACCGTTACTGAAGGAGTTACACTAATAGTGGGTGTCGGTGTAATCGATATCGTCGGTGTTGGTGTCGGTGTTATATTAGGTTCAAAATCGCTACTAACACATGAATCTATTTGTGATGCACCGTTAATGTTATATGTTGTAGTCGCACTTAATGTTAAAGTATATGGACTAACTGAATCCATATGCCAAATTTCATTTCCGTTACCACAAATATAAATTTCACCGTCACTAACAAAAACACCATAAGGTAATGTAACTGTTGATGTAATGTTAACGTCAAATTCTATGTTACCTAAACTATCATACTGAGATATATAATAATCATTACCAAGTCCATTAAATTTATTAGTTGTTATAATATATTTACCGTCACTGGTTAATGCGATATCACCCGAAATTGACCTATCCGTTGGGTGTTGAAAAAGGTTTGTAGATGTCGCCACAGTTGTTGTTATGTCAATTTCTTTAATATAATCAGTACTAGAATTACCACCTATTAAAATATTATCGTCTGATGTTGAACATAACCCCGCACTGGTACCCCCACTAACCGTTATTGTTCTATTATATATTAAATAAAAAGGTGACCTACTGAATAGATACTCTTCAATATTACTACCCAAATTAACCCATAACTTATCATTAGTATGAGCAATATCTGCAGCATACGTTAATCCTGTTGCAAGTAATACTGATGTGTCTGAACTAAACGTATATGAATATAACTCATTATCATCTGACACAAATAAAACATCACATTCTTGTATTTCTATGGGAGCACAACTTGTACATCTATCGAAAAATTGAGTATTAGGTATTAGTGATAAGTCAGTTTCATTTGCCGACACCACATTTGCAGTTTTTTGATAACAAACGCCTGAATATAAAACATAATTGTCAGGAGTTACTGTACCTGTCGCAGTATAGATATTTCCAACACCTAAATCACATCTATCCCACCTATAACAGTCCACTAACGCCATCGGTTGGTCAACTCTTATTTCACCGGTATTTATTTGACAATCTTCACAATCAATATACTCAGTAAATGAACAATCATCACCTCTATAAATATCTAAAACCTCATCGGTATTTTCTAATACTTCATAACACCCCCTAACCATTCCTCCACATTCTACATACCATACATCACCGACATTCAGGTACGAAGAAACATTAAAAGTTACTTTATATCTATGACTCCCGTCACAACTATTTAATATGTATGTAGTCATACTCATCCTGTACAATTAATATTTATATTGACACCCGCATTTATTTGTAAATCATCGTTTGTAAAATCATTATTACATCCAATATTGGATATGGTTATCGTTGTTCCATTAATACTATAATTTAATCCGTCTTCGTAAAGGTCACTTAATGAATTTTCTACAGCAGTTAACCATTGTGTTTGTGTTGGGTAATCACCGCCACCATACCCAGTATAAAACAAATCTTGTCTAAGTATTGTACCATTTAGTCTAATATCAACATACCATTTACTCGTCAATGTATTTAATTGACAATCACTGATGGTATATCCTTCATTTGATACTGCACTAATTATACTACTATTTAAAGTGTTTTGAGGTCTAGGTAATGATATATCACAAGTTAATGTTTGATTAACGCAGTCGGTTCCAAATAACTGACCTGTGTAAGTACATGGAATACATGGAACTGGAACTAACTCACAACCTCTTTGTCTTCTCCAAACTACCTTTTGCCTTTGTAAGACATTATTTTCCATTTTTTGCCCACCCATCCATATAGTCGAAGCAGGTAACATTTGTTCAACCAACTTCATCCAATAATCACCTATACCATTTGTAAAATCAATCATTTTTTGATAGGTATATTTGTTGGATGGTATTCCAACCGCTTCTTCTGAATTAATGTATTTCCAATATATCGACTGTAAGGTCGGATAACCCCCTCCTTTCCCATCAGTTATTGTTTGTCTGTTTCTAACGTTAATCATATTACGATAGAAAGTCTGAGCAAATTCGAAGAAAGTCTTCTCTTTTGGTTTTGGGTTTATAATCGTCCAATCAATTCCTTGAGGATAAGGATATGGTGATGTTAAACCTGTTGATGGAAATGGGTAATCATATTTTTTTGACATATTCCATATGTCGTAAATAATACCTTGTCCCATATTTAACCCTAAGTCAATATTTTTCGCATTCAACACTAACTTTTCGTTATCCACCATATAATATGCATTATATCCCGCTTGAGTATTTCTTCTTAAACCAACTTCTTTGTCTGTCCACGACTTATTATTGTCATAAACTCTTGTAATACCAAAACCCATATTCAGATATGGGAATTGTCTAAACCTATCAAAGTATTTTTGACCATATGTGAATTTTTCAAGTTCCGTCTGTACCGAAGGATTTTGTCCAACAAACACTGAACCCGTTATATCTAATTGTTCAGGACTTCTATGTTGTGGTGTTTGCTCGTACCAACCTGAACCTTGTTCAAAGAATATACTTTCAGTTTGTATTGGTGATTTTGGATATCCGTTTTCGTCTATTGGGTAATCATCTCTATTAGTATCTACCGAACTTAATGAAAGTTGTGTCGTGAATCCTGTATAAGTCACCCCTTCAAAACTAAACGTCACATTAGGGTCTAATACAGGTTCCTCAGTAGTTTTAGTACCACCAGTAATTGTTGCATATTCTTCATTAAATCTCTCGATATTTATGGGTCCGTCAACCAAGTATATCGTTTCATTAAAATCAATTAACGCTTCAGGAGCACCAATCATTCTCATTAACGCCTCAATCGACCTTCTCGTACCTTTAGATTTAAATAAGTAAGCAGAATTCAATATCAAATTTCTATAATATTGATAGTTTAATTCTGTTGGTGTTTTTTCCCTTGATTGTCCTGAGTATTTTGACGGATTTTGATTACCAAATACACTGTTTAAAAAATCATCATTAGTGATAAGTGATACATTGGTATCCCAACCTATCGTCTGTGCCAAGTTTTTGAGTAACTGTGATGGTATATCATTTTTGACAATATAATTAACCGAATTAATATATGCCAATGCGTCGATGAATTTTTTGGTTTCATCAAAACTTCTACCATAAAGTTGTAATACTTTTTCTACGTTTTTTTCAGGGGTATCAAAGTCTTTAAACGCACCTGTAGTTAAAAAACGTGATATTAAATCTGTTTTATAAGAATCCAAATCGTCAGAAATACGATTTAACTTATCTAAATATGTGTTAAATCTATCCGTTCTTATATCTAAATTCCAAAGACCATCCAATGGCCATGTTACTTTTTCCGTTGTTTTATAAAACCTACCACTTTCACCTTCTCTCATTACCTCAAACTTGGCAGTATACTTCGGACTAACCAAACGGTTTAATAAGAAATCTTCAATCTCATCGAACGCATCTTGAAAAGCCTTTTCAGTTTCAAATTTATTTGGTTTTAATAAAATGGTTTTTGTACTAGTACCATTACCACTAAATGGATTACCCTCAACAACTACTTGTATTGTTCCCGCAGATAATCTTATGGATGGGTCAAAATCAACAAAAGGGTATTCAACTTCTAAGTCTTCAAAAAACAACGAATATTTTAAATAATTACGAGTAAGATTTCTCAATGGACTAACTTCCATCGGTCTTACCGATATATTTCTATCCGCATTTTGTGAATAATCAATATCAAAATAATTTTTTAAACGGTTAACGTTAATACTAAACGTGGTTAAACCTTCAACCGAATCATATGTTATATCGTACGCAGTATAACCTGTTGATAAATCATAATACAATTTGTCAACTTGTATTGCTGCAGGAAAATAATTGATTATCTTCGTTATAGATGCCGATAATCTTTTTCTTATTGACCCATATAATGCAAAATTTGTAATATTACTGATATCATAGTTCGGATACACATTAAAGTTTTTCGCCAGTATCTTTTTGGATTCTTCTATACTTTCGAAGTTTAAATCGTTAAGAGATATCGGATTTGAAAATACACCCGTATCAAAAGTTCGATTAACTTTTTGAACCACGTTGGTGCTAAACTCAAAGTTACCTTGTGTAAGACCCCCACCGTCAACCAGTTGTAATCCAACTAAGTTATCAGAAAAAGTACCCCTTGCGTTTGGTGGTGCGGGTGGATATCTGAACTTATTATCCGCCATTATTGTGTGATATTAGTAAAGTTTTTACTGAAGTCTATATTACCGCCTCTATCTTGTCTAACTTCGTAAAGTAGATTATTAAATTCATCACGTATTTCGTAAAGATTGTATTGTTTGTAAATATTAAGGTTTCTATCATATAAGGTATAAACACCATCTTCGATAGATTTAGTTTGGTTACCATATAGAGCAATTGCCAAGGTATCTATATCATGCTCAGCCATTTCAATCTCCACCGAGATAGGGTTAAAAAACGTATTTGTAATTATAATGTTTTGATTTGGTTGACCTATAAATGGTGTAGCATTTGGTTTGTTTGACGGAGCACTTGAAGGTGAAACCGTACAAAATAATAAATCACTTCCACTTTCCACGTATCTGTAACGAATCGATTTTTGTGAGGTATTCGTTAAGTTTGTTACCACAGGTTCGCAATAAAAAGATGAGGTAATTATTCTATAAAAATTAGTTATCTTCGTCCCATCGTTGTTTAAGTACTCAATACGATGACCTACCAAACCTTGGTTTACGAATCTATTTCTATATTGTGAAGGTACACTATTTAAGTCAATAATAATTCCCTTCACATTAGGTAATGCAGATAACACACCACAATCAGTGATAGTGGTTCTTATCTCAACAGGTCGAATATAAAGGGTATAAATACCAATTTTATTAAACTGGTCAGCAGGTAATTTAAGGTTATACATTCCACCCAAAAGTTCAATATTCGCATTACCACCCGTATCTGCGTTATGAAAGTATGGTGTTAAAACCTCCGTCGCATTTAATTTCGTTAATTGGAAATCATTCGTTACATCCCTCGACGGTGTGTAATTTAATATGATTTCTACATCCTCAGGGGACATATCCGCTGGTCTTGTTGTTCCGTATGTTCCTAACGCCATATTATTACTGTTCTTTTATTTTAAAGAAACCGTATCCATAAGATACTAAGTCTCCGATGTTATCTACTTCTCCGAGTCTCTGTATTCCTTCGAACGCAGAAGTTTTACCTCTATCAATAAATATTTGTGATTGTATTTCCGGTGAGTTTACCACCCCAAATAATACTTCTTCTTTTGTAATAGGTTCTGCAACCAACATATCTTCAGTAAATCCACTCGATTGAAGGAAATAAACCGTCTTTCCGTTGGGGTAATCGTAGTAGTCAACGTTTTGTATGGTATATGCAGTGTAACTATCAGTTATTTCCGTTACACGTCCATAATCCTCGTTTTTTCGAATAACTGTAACCGAAGTATTATATTTGGTCGGACCATATAATTTTAAGTTCGTTAACTTAGATGATGTGAATCCTGAAATAATAAAACTTTCATTAGAAACTTGCATCTCAATACTATTCTCAGAATCCGCAGTAAATATAAAATTGTAATCAACCGGTATGTTAGCCCAATTACCTCCCTGCGATGTGAATGTTATATTACCCAAAGGATTTGATATCGTTATTGTAGTGTTTGGAATATCTATTGGTTTTTCAATGTCTGTCACACCCCATGGATTTGTTTGTGTTAATTTAATGACATATCTATTTTCCAATGGAGGATATTCATGAACCATGTAGTTAGGGAAAATTTGTGTAAATGGTTCTACCACACCATCCCCCCAATCTATAGTATATTGTGAAAGTTTTAAAAACTTCTTGAACTCATCTGATGTATTATATAAAAACACTTTATACTGATTTGTTGGGTCTCCACTTATTACAAAGTTAGTTACCACGTCTTTTTGTAAAATAAATCCATCAAAAGGACTATAGAAACCCATATCATCAAACGTCTGATTAAAAACCAAAGGTATCGTTAATCCAGTTAATAAACTATTTCCGTCAGTACCTCCACTTAGGATATAACTCATACCTGAATAAACACCAAAAGTAACCCCACTTAAGGTTTCCTCAACGATATCACTTTTCAACGTTTCAGGAGAGATTTTTATATAATATTTTTCTTCATTCATCATGGGTTCATGTATTCATACCATTTTATTGGAGTCGTTGTACCAACTCTATTGTTTGTGTTTATATCTTTGATTTCATAAACATAATTTTCACCATCCAATTCAACCTTATAATAAAATTTATTACTTTTATCAAAAGTAAATTTTTGAGATAAATTAGATTGAGGTGTATTCATCATTCGAATAAACTGACCGGTTTTTCCATTAAAGAATTTTGCGGACATATAAAAAGTTTCGATATTCAAATATGAGGGGTTTTTTAACCAATAAATAAAATACCCCTCTTTATCACCAATAAAGTCCAAAACAAAGTCAGGTATTTTGATATTGACATTTGCGGGTGCTATCGATAATGGTGAACTCGTATTAGATAACCTAGTTTTACCTTGTTGTGTCGGTATAACAATACTCAAATACAATTGTTGTGTTTCTGTATTTAATGAATCATATAAATCTAATTTAAAGAAACTCTTTTTAAATGAATTTGCATTATAATAAATTTCAGAATCCGAAAAACACTCTCCTGAAAAATTTGGATTGTCTGTAAAGACATAATCGTTAACCCATAAAGTTTCGTTAAGTGAGTTTGTACTATCGACATCCACGCTTCTATCAAAAAAATAAAACTGATACTCAATACTAGTTCCTATTTGATTGTCATTATCCCAATCTTTATGAGCAAAACGCGTAACTTCAAAATCCTCAATCGGATTGATGATTTCTTCAATGACATTTTCTTCATACTCATTTATTAAATCATCTCGACCCAACATGTCAACCTTGATTTCTATCGGGATATTTAAATACTTGTCAGTACTACCTAAACTAAATCTATATTTATTCACAATCGTCAGTTAATGGTGATATGATTATGTCATTATAATTGTTTAAATTTTTCATCATCGGTGTAAGTAAAAATAACACCTCTTTAAATGGGTAATGACTCCCATTAATAAATGGATTATCTATTCCATTTCCATCCGTATCTATAAAACCATACGGATAAATGTCTCTCCATCTCCATTCATTATCGTATTTTGAGAAAAATGAATAGTTAGGTATATTATCCACCTCATCCCTATCACCAACCTCAACATAGTCAGAAAAAACCCTTATAGGGATACTGTAATGCGGATGATATGTATATCCATCAGGTAATAAATTATCACTAACATTGTCGAAAATTTGTGGGTTATATGAGATTTTGTGACTAATATCACTTAATAAAACTTCGGTCTGCTCGTAGTCATTGAACTCACATATACCACCCATTATTTCATGTCCAATAGGTAGTGTTTTATTATAATGAAAGGTTTGAGAATTAATTTCGTAAGAACCATTAGGTATACTATCTCTATTTGAGACGTTGTCCACTCTCCACCAATTGTCAATTTCATTTTCTTTGAAATTCAAATCCCATCCAACTTGAATCCCTGTATTGTTACCATTAACATAGGGGTTGTTAAACCAACCAAAATAACCACGATTAATAATCGTGACAAATAATTCAGTTATTGGTCTGTCTAAATTATCTTTTAAAGACGATATACTAATGTCTTTGTCAAATGAAAACGCAGCGGTAATTGAACCGTCTTTTATCGATGTTCGTTGGATGTTGTTCGGTGTTAATCCAGAATATTCTAATTTTTTCTTTATCGGGAAAGGATTTCTTTCAAAACCCATCTTTGTTATATCAGAGTTATTATTGTCAGTAAGTGTTTTATGCATCCTAACATAATACCTCGATGTCGTATCTCCCGTGTTATTTATATTCGACACTCTTTTGAAATTACCCGTAGCGTAATCTCCGAATAAGGGGTCTTCAAAACCATAGTTGAATATGGTAAATACGGTATCATCATTACCATAAGATTCATCACCCAAACTATAAACCTCAAAGTATCTCCTCCCTTCGATTTCATCTTTAGTATATATCCAATCACCAATAGATAAATTATGTTTAAACCCACAATAGAATGTTATTAAACTTTTACCTTTTTGTTTACGATTTATTATATAATATGGAACACCGTCAGTAACCAAAAAATTATTGATAGTAGTGCCACTACCAAAGTTTACCGTATGTCTTAAGTATTGATTAGTTTTATTCGATGATGGGTATGAGACATATATTGACCAGTTATATGTTGTTGCACTTTTATTTATGAACGGTATATGTCCATCAATTCCTCTTGTGCGGTAAAAAGTAAATTCATCATATTGTGGGTACCCTTTCCATAAACCACCGTTTGTGACGGTATTTAATTCATCAATATAATATAAAGAGTTTCTAAATGGTACGTATGTTGTTTGACCGCTTATGGTATTATTGAAAATGTTTGTTATCTTACCCGTAATTCTTATCTTATCCGACTTTTGTCTTTCTATATCAAACCTCTCAGCTAAGTTCACAATAATTGACCTATCACCTTCGATGAGGTTTTTTCTTTCACCTTGTAAATTCACATTAATAGTCATGTCACTATTAGATGAACCTGCAAATCTATTTTCACCTAATACTATTCTAACTTCCGATGATTTCTTATTAGTCATGATTAATTGACAAAATACTTGTTTATATATCTGTTTATTGCGGACTTACCTCTTTTTAAACCAAAATAAAAATGGAATGGTGAACCTACTTTAAACGTTGGTGACTCACCATTATTAGGTAAAGTTGAAATCTCATTACCATTAGCATCTCTATTATATATATACCCAAGACCATAACCATTTTGTGGCATCATATAAGTTGTTGAACCTTCAAAAAACTTATCGTTTTGATAATAAGATGAACTTATGGTGTTTGTACTCCAGTCATTCTCATCTGTACCAAACAAATAGTTATTGTTTATTTTCCACATATAATGTGGCACTAACTGAGTATTCGGATACCCAAAATAATTTGTCGGTCCGTTTGGATTTAATCCAAACGTGGTTACACCGTTATTTATAATTCTACGGTTTATTGTGTTTGAACTAAACCAAATTCCGAACACACCATCGTCACCACCAGTTACTGATATACTATCCTCATAGTTACCTTCAAGATACGGTAATACTCCAAATTCAGAGTTTATGGATAACATCTGAGCTAAGTCACCATCAACTAAAGTTTCCTCTCTTGAAAAAAGTTTACCTATTGAACCGTCACCCGCACCGAAAAGTTGACCTAATAACGTTGAGTTGGTTAATCTAGAAATAACAAATAAATTAACAATATCGGAAACGTCTTTATATGAAGATGTTGTTATTTTATCCATAATAAACCCTTCAAATTCCGGTGTCAATGAAATTTCTTTTATGAAATTATCTCTCGGACCCAAATCCATAATGGTTGTTGGAAACCATAAGTTTTTTTCATTCTGACCTTTATAATTATCCCTCGAAGGTGTTTGACCAATAAAGTTATTTGATGAATCATTAAATGGTGTTGACCTATAATAAAATGTATTTGTTTGATTGTTAAAATATAATGGTCCTTGGTGTCTTAATTCTTCATTAGGTTGTTGTTTATCTCCACAATATCTATATCGACTTACCTCATTATCACCATTAAAAATGGTTTGTTTTTGGAATGAAGGAAGATATAAAGTACCGTTAACCCAATTGTTGTGGAACATTTCACCTATCACTCCTTGACACAATGCAAATGTAAATCTTAACCTTGCACGGTATTCAATAAACATTTGCCAATCCCTAAAAATAGTGAAAATTAAATTCTTTACAACAAACTGATAACACCCATTAACAACCCGTTCTTCCGCACTAATTAAAGAACCTGGAATGTCACAAGGAGTTTCAACACCGAAATCATCACCTTCACCTGAGTAACAATCCAACGGTACCATCCCACTACATCCAAAGGTATTTAATACATTTGTTGTTAATTGATTAGCACCTTCGGATGCGTCCGCAGCATTAAAACTTTCATCCGCAGGTCCGAAAGATAAGTTCTCACTTACTAATACAGTTTCTCCGTTTTCAGATATTTTAAAAATAGTAAAAGCGGCATTTAAATTAAAAGCATATCTCCTAAAAATAATACTGTTTTCATAACCATCAATATCTTCAACACGGTCATATACATCTGACGATGGTAATCTGTCTGACCTGAATATTAAATTTTGAGAACTACTCATCACAGTGTAGGGTTGTGATGTTATATCATCTATACTTAAATAAAGTGGTGACATTGTAATTACATCGTCTGCTTGATTAACTTTTCTATTATTACCCGTTTTAGAGTACTGATATCCACATCCCTCAATACTTTGTTGTAAAGTACTATTTATACCCTTTGTTGGGTAATCATTATCCGGGCAATTTATACCATTACCATTACTTCCATATTCAGTGTTAAACGCATTTAAGTAATTACCAAAGGTGAAGGATTTATCTAATGAAATATATTTGTTTGTCGCTTTTGTATTAAAATTCTGCCAATCATTATTATTTAAAATAAATGTATATGAACCATTAAACAAATTAGGCGTATCCATTTGAGTATATCCATCATTAATATTAACACTTACATTACTGTTATAAGACGTATTAAATGTTAAATCATTACCTGTCCCCCATTTTCTTTGAAAGTGTGGTGACGGTGTTTTATAATCATTTCTCCATATACCATAGTTCTCATAGTCAAACCCTCCCCATGGTGTATTTGGTTGAATGGGTATGTTCATATAATATTCACCGTTTACTTTAATTTCACCATTAAAATCATACCACGTACCGTTTGTATATCCAAATACCCTTGATAAATCATATTCTATTTTTTGTTTAGGTGTGTAAACATCAACCCCCCTTACCAAAATTGTGACAACTATATTTTGATAATCATTATACCTATAAATCGGTGTTGTATTAAAACATGGTAAATCTTGATTACCTCCTGAACATTCACCCTTAGCGGTATCTTTATCACAACCATAATATTGTTTATGATTAAAAATATATCTATCAAATAATTGATTAGTATTTGCAGGATTTTTTAAGTCAATAACGTCTGATAATGTCATCGCAGTTATGACTTGGAAATATTCGACACCTGATTTTAAATCATAAGTTTTTTCATTTGTTGGATTGTAAACATAAACAGTTTTTTCATATGTTTGTTCTTCATAAGGGTTATTTCTTAATCCTTTTACTGTCACCTCAACATAATCATTTTCATTATATAATGAGGTACCCGTAATACCAATATTTGGGTCTTCAATCGAATTAGGGTCATTAAATGTTATTAATTGTCCTGCCTCAAATTCTGAACCAGGGTCGTTAAACATTATTAAAACGTTATCCCAAAAAGATTCTGATGTTGGCGGATTCGGTCCGAATTGGTCGTTTTTTAAGGTTGTTTTAATAGCAGTCGATTGATTTATTCCAAAATACATTGCCCTTCTATTCATAAGGTTCATGTTTTGACCTAATGTCGTTTCACTATTTAACATCCATTCATCTATAGTACCATTACTAGCGAAAACAGGATAAACAGGTGATTTTAACCATTCATTCTCATCATTTTTACCTCCGTATATGTTTTCATATGCCTTATCTTCTCTTCCATCATACCCACTACAAACCATAGAACCCAATAGATTCATACGTTCACTATCTGTACCTTCCAATCCCGAACATGTCGGAAAGGTAAAGTTTTCATGCATTGTTGTCTCAATTAATGCTCCCTGACCTAATTGACTATTTAATAACTCCATACTTTGTGTAGTTGGATTAGTGGTGTCAGTATCTATTTCAGTGCATGAACACGCATCACAATCCGGAAAACTTATCATAGGTAGTGATAACTGTTTAAAAGGATTGTTAGACGGTAAAGGTACTAACTCGTCAACTAAACCAAAAGTCACTAACTTTATTATAAAATTAATCACATTAATTAAAAGTACTATTATATTGAAAACTACCGCCAACACATGTAATAAAGGTATTAACGCAAGAAAAACAGGTGTCATCAACGTTAATAGAAAGTTAAATAAGAAATTTATTAGATTTCCATTTCGTTTTGCATCATTAACCGGAAACTTATTATTTTCCGATTGACATCTTCTATCATTTATTTCTTTGATACCTAAATATCTATTTCTATTAAACCCCCATTTAAATCGGTCAATGTGTGATGCAACCGTGTAAACCTTATTGTAGTTAAAAAGATAAAAAGTATCTTCACAATTTATTGCAGATTCTTTATCATAATAATCGTCCCAACTTAAAGAAAATGCATATGATTTATTTCTCGTTTCTTCATTAGGTATTGAAGTGCTTGATGTCCATCCATGTTCTTTAATATTTGGTATTAAATATTTTGCTCTCATAATGTCGGCATCAAGACCTGCCTCATCCATCCATGACACTTTAAACCTATATTTACCTTTTGTCGGAATTCCTATAGATGGGTCGTTTGAAATAATCTGTTCACCAAATTCGTTAGTTATGACATAGTCTAAATTCATTGGGACTTCTGTCAACCATGTACCTTCATCGTCAATAACATAACCGTTATTTTCAAACTTATATTCTTCTAATACAGGGTCACCATTTTCATCAACACCAATTGTTTGTCTTAATGATTTAATATTACCAGGTCCCGTGGTTAAATCACAAAAATTACCTGTATTCTTTTTTGGTTTACAACTCGCCTTTAAATAATCATCTTCATTAGATGAAAAAATTGAACCCATAAAAATTGCATGTGGTGTTATTTCGATACCCAATTCTCTTAAATCAAAATCTGAGCGAACTATACCTACATCACATAAATCATTTTCACCCCAAAATGGTGTTACATCAATCTCTTGAACACTATTGATTATTTGAGGTAAACTATCTAAATCTTCTGAAGATTTAAATAATTGTCCGTTGAATTGTGACTCAACTCCCATACCCATTCTTATCAAATCTGACGGCCTTAATGAAAATGCTCCGATGTTTGATAAGTCTAAATCCATAACTAATTTTTGTTGTCCGAGTGGTACACCGACAATCATAAAGTCTCCCGATTCATTCGTTTTTACCGTATATTTGTAATATTTTTCATATACTTGTAAAACTTCTTTTCTTGTTAATAAATCATTCCTATCTGGAAATGTACCTGTTGGTGTGTGTCCACCATATTCTTGAACATACGGTAGTAAATTATACCTATATCCATCTTCGTTTTTAGTTCTTAAGTCTTTATATGGGTACAGTGTTGATATGATTGGATTATTTTCATCAACACTATCTAAAGGTACAAAAACTGAGATTGACACGTTTGGCACACCAAATCCACCATTCGCAACCACCCTACCTGCAACCACACCATAATCTGCACAAAACCTATCGTAAAGGTCTTCTTGTCTTAATTTTAATGAAAGTATTTCTAAGAAGTCAAAGTGTTGATTGATGTTTAATCTTATTTCTTTATCAACACCGACTTCTGTTCTAAATCTATATGATTTTGGCATAAAATTTCTTTTAAGATAAATAGTTATTTATCCTAAATTTAAAGTCAAACCAACAAAAGTATATGAAACTATATTATGAGAAGTCTACGTTCTTAAGTGATTTAATTCTTACCTTAATATCTTTTTCCGGAAATCTTATCTGATAAATTTGATTAGGTTGTGCAAAAATGGTATCATCTATTAGTTCAATTTGTTTTGTACTACTATCCGAATATCTCTGAGATGTTTCAGATGATGAATATTGACCTCCCGTCTTGTTAAAGACCTTTAATTCAGATAACGTACTAACACCTGGAATATCTTGTATAATTCTACGAACATCAGAAATATTAACATTCTTACCCAATAAATTTGTTTGTGGTGACATGTAAGAATTCACACTATTAACGATATTAGTAATCACTTGACCCTGATTTTCTGTAGACTCCATCGCCACGGAAAACTCAAACTCTAAATCAATTACCTGTGCACTTCTTACCGAAATATAATCATTTATCATTCTATAATTTGATAAATAATTTGCAATGTTGTCTTTTAATGTATTTGAAACATTCGCAGTTAATTTACCGTTATTATCATATGATAATATCTCGATTTTTATTTTGTTATCTTCTTCTGTTATAGATGCCTTTGCAGGTGCACCAAATCTACTCGGCATTGTTCTGATTAGTGAATTATAATCATTAATCGTAACCGCTCTTTTTTGTGCAGAAAAATTATAAGTCACCATATTACGTACTTCCTCGGTTGTAGGTAAGTTTCCACCACC
>Ga0208161_1000981_pt1 | contig 15688 bp, 23 predicted proteins | sample CB_VirMetaG_3_FD_184538 | JGI IMG/M metagenome (GOLD analysis project Ga0208161, IMG submission 184538) | Freshwater to marine saline gradient viral communities from Chesapeake Bay - CB_1508_1S Viral MetaG (SPAdes) (version 4) | ecosystem: Environmental > Aquatic > Marine > Coastal | place: USA...
TTTCGTTGACTTGACCGTACACCTGCAACGTCACCTTGCGGTTGCCTTTGCGGGCCGTTGTAGCCTCAAGTTCAGAAAGCCTTTCTTCAAGATCGGCGCAGCAATTGCCGCCCAGGTCCGCCGCACGCGCACCAAACGGCGCACATGCGACCAGCAATGCTGCCGCGACGGCAGCCAGTCGAGTTTTAGTCATGGAAACCCCGTTCCGGTGGTGATGGGCAAACGCGAAACGGGCGCCCGAGTGTCTATGGACGACTCAGTACATTAGGAATGGCAATACAATCTGTACGGCCGTGTCGCAAGCTGCTGACAGCAGTAAATCCACATCGCGTGACTAGATGGCCACACACTCTACGCTGTCCCGGTCGATCCAAACCCGCCGTTGCCGCGGCTTGTTTCGGTGGCAAATTCCGGCTCAATCTCGATTGCGTCAAACATGGAGACAGGAGCAATGACGATCTGTGCGATGCGGTCACCGTGTTCGATTTGCAGGCAGTTTTGGCTCCAGTTGAAGAGTAAAACTTTTAGTTCGCCGCGGTAATCGCTGTCGATGGTGCCACCAAACGCGACAAGCCCCTCTTTGAGTGCAAGACCTGATCGTGGTCGGATGTGTCCGACGTGTCCTTCCGGGATCTCGACGGAAAACCCCGTTCCAACCAGCGCGCGATCCCTCATCGGGATGAAAACCGCATGAGATGCACGCAAATCAAGACCAGCGCTCCCTAGCGTTGCTCGAGATGGCAAAGGAAGTCCGCTGCCAGAAGGCAGGCGCTGGAATTTAATCATTCGACCTTCTCCGACGTGACGTGTGAACGCGGTTGACGCAGCACACCAATCACAAGTTCCGGATTCCAGCCCGTTGCCTCATAGCCAACATAGCCGCGCGGATTGCAGATCACGCGGGCATCGCCGATCCGGTAGTCGTGTGCCTGATGAACGTGGCCGTGCACCCACAGGTCGGCGCGGGAAACCATCTCGTCGAGGTGGCTCATGTAGGCGCCGTTGAGGCCGTCGCGCATCCGGTCCGGATGACATGACTTGAAGCTCGGAGCGTGGTGCGTGACGACAATCCGGATACCGTCGAACGGCTCGTCGAGCTGCATCCCCAGCCATGCCACGGTCTCCCGGTGACGGGCGAGCGCATCGTCGGGTCGGAATTTGCGGGAGCCGTCCTTGGCGACTCGAATCCGACGATGGTCGTTCATGAAGTCGTACGCGTTCGACATCACGATCGGCCGCCGGGCCTCGCCATCGATGGCGTAGTCCGTCCACAGCGTGGCGCCCAGGGCGCGAACCGCCTTGCCGCCGATCTCTAGGTCGATGCGGTCGTTCTCCAGCACGTGGATGCCAGACGCTTTCGCCGCCTCGGCACGGGCCTTGTCGATCTCGGCGTCGATCACCGCATTGTAGAAACAATGGTTTCCGGCGACCATGATCACCGGCTTTGTGAACCCTGCGTTGGCCGCCCATCGCACGCCACGATGCAGCCGCTCGCAGGTGTCGCCGGCGATGATCACCAGGTCATGCTCCGGCTGGGGATCCGGGAGTTTGTGCACGGGCCCCAAATCACAGTGCAAATCACTAAACGCCCATATGCGAATAGCCATCGCTATACCCGTCCTTTTGCGGCCCTGGCCGACAGCCGTCGATAGGCCTCGTCTGCATCATAGGTATCGATACGCTCACCGACGCGACGCTGCGTTCTGAGAAGCCGCTGCGCTTCCTCGAGAACCAGTCCCCACCAGATCTGCCGGCTGGTCTCATCGCCCTCATCGAAACAACCCCTGACATTGCGCCAGCGATGTTTCAGCGGCATATTCATCTTCTCTTCGGAGTGGCCAAGCAACACTTCATCGAGCGCGCTACGCAGCCGGTCTGCGTGCGCCTTGGTCTCGACCATCACATACTCAAGGACGACCACCCGCACATGCGGCGTTTCGAGATCGGCGCGGTCGGCTGCTGTCATTTCCTTTTTTGTCACGACAATGCGGACAGGCCAGACACCGTGATTGTCGCCCCATGCTGCAGGCCGAGGCCCTTCCCATCCAATCAGACACACGGCATGATCGTCTGCGGCCTGGGCTGTTACCGGATAGGCGCTGGAGTTTCTCGACAAGCTCTTCATTCTGGTGATCGACCTTGATCGCCGATGACATAGACGCGCCGGAGCGGGTGTTGGGCAGTGATGGGATACCAGGTTTCAGTCATCGGTGTCCCTCATGGCGCTCTCAATGCGCTCTCCGATCCAAGCAATGACTGGAACGCTAAAGCCGTTTCCAAGCACCTTGTACTTCGGACCATCTGCTGCGGGACGCCCTCGATAGATGATATCCAGGTGGCCGTCAGGGACGCCCTGTAAGCGACAGCACTCAGTCGGAGTAAGACGTCTGACATCATACCGTGTGGCATAGGCTGGCGGGTGCGCTGTTGCGGAAAGCGGGTGGCAGGGATCGCCCTGGCGTGGAGCACACCGGTTTTCTCCTGACGTGATCTGGGTCGTGTCGAAAGCGATGCCGATGGAGGTGCCGTCCGTGTCGAGTGGATGAGTGACGTGCTCGTTGATGTCTGGGTCTTGGCGCGCGTTGAAGGCGATGGCCAGTTGGCCGCCAGCGTTGGCGTGGCTCTTGTCGAACATCATCGACCGCATGGTTGGCGACAGATCGACGGTCGCGACGCGACCGTCGTCCTTGCAGGAAAAAGCTGTCACAGGAATAATCGGCGTTCCTCTGCCCATTCCATCCTCTGACGCATCGAAGCCGCCTCCGCGGAGGGTATGAGCGATAAGCGTCTCGGATTCGAAGTCCATCCGGCTCGCCCCCCCCTTGGCGTTAAGGCAAGAGGCTATATCTCGCGGGCCTGAGGTGTCGTTGCCGCCGTAGTCTGCGACAGTAATCCCATGCTGCGCGCCAGCTTGGAGCGTGAACATCGGGTCGCCGGGCCTTCCAAGGCCGGATCCATCTTTCTTTTCTCCTTTCTTGCCGGCGCGCTTCGTTGGCTCGAGAATTGGAGTGACCACAGGCAGCAGTTGCCCAGCCGCAGCCTCGTCAGCACCAACACGCCACCCACCGCCCGGCGATGTTCCACCAATCGTGCCGGTCGTCTCCGGTATTATCTGGCCGGCTTCGGCATGGCTGGCGTCTGCGCCCGCGCGCCCATGCGCCCCCTTCAAAGCCCCGGCAACTTGTGTCGGCCCAATGCCCAGGCCCGGTCGAAAAGCATCGGCAATCTGTTCCCAAATGCCTTTGCGGCGAGAGCGGCCAGAAGTCCGCTCGGCAGGTCTCTGCCGCGCCTCCACGCACGTCGGAGGATTCCCCTGCAGGCTTTCGCGCTCAAGAAGTATCGGCGATCGATCGGTCCAGTCTCCAAAATCTGCGACAAAGAACACGCGCTCGCGCCTCTGCGCCAAGGAACGCCACTGAGAGTCAAGACAGCACCACTCGACCATCCCTCGCGGGCCGGCTGCAGCACCGGTGTCCTGCCACCCCTCCCTTGGTACGTCAAAGGTGCACCCAACGATCTCACCAACCACCGCTCCAAAATCTCGCCCTGCGTTGTTGGAGTAGAGGCCTGGGACATTTTCCCCGACAAGCCATCGCGTGCCGCATCGAGCATGAGCTGCTCGAACAAGTCGCATTGCGTCAAAGAAGAGACCGGTGCGTGTCGGCGTGCCATCGTCGTTCATCAATCCTTTTCTTGTGCCGGCCACCGACACATCCTGGCAGGGAAAGCCCATCACGATCAGATCGAAAAACCCGAGCTCCGCAATCCGATCTTCGGTAATCTTTGACACGTCACCGAGGTTCGGCACGTCCGGATGATGATGATCAAGCACTGCGCACGCGAACGGGTCGACCTCTGCTACAGCGACGAGCTCCCAGCCCAGCGGTTGCCACGCCAGGGACGCCATTTCTACACCAGAGAAAAACGACACGTACCTCACGCCGCTTCCGCCCCCGGTTCCACTTTGTCGATTGACTCCAGGACCCCATGTCCCACCGGTGTCAGTTCCACTTCGACGGTTCCAGTACCGGCAGACACCAGGTCCCGCTGCGCCGGGAACTTGAATTCCTGATAGGTCCCGGTCTCGTCGTAGTAGAGCGCCAACCGAGTGGAACCGGGTTCCAGCACGTCATCGTTGCCTGGAACCGGCTGGAACTTGGCGAACCTGCGTTCCATTTCCTGCTCAAGATCAAGAACCATCACATCCCCCTTCGCGCTCTGATTTGCGCCTTCTTGGCCTTGCGGTAGTCCCACGGCATCTGGAATTCCCCAGCCCACATGCCGCGATTGAATGCCTTGGCCCGCAACTCGTTCGGGACGTACCGTAAGCTGTACTTTCGGTACGCAACGGCCAACCCGCGCTCAACCATCTCGCCGCCGATCTCGATCGACATCTCGCCTGGCCGAATGACACGGCAAATACCGATCCTACGGCGATAGCGATCCCGTCCAGTGACGTCGCACATCGCCAGCTTCTTGCCTGCAATCAGGACCATTGCCTCGGTTGCGGCGAGGCCGCATGACCATGTCTGTCCGCTTATGGTCTTGCAGGTCTGCCCACCTTCTGGTGCGTCGATTCCATCGAGACGCACCTTGAGGCCATTGACTGCGATCGTGTCGCCATCGATTACCCCTACCGTGCCGTAAATGACGGGCGGCTCAAAAGCTTGCGCGCCAGAAATGGCAGCCAAAGCCGCGCAGGCTGCCAGATATGGCGCGATAAATCTCATGCGCGCGCCTCGGATTGGTCACCACCAAAGTCGCGCTTAATGGCGTACTCCCCCAGCGGCAAATCGCTCAGCATCCCGAGCGCGTGCATGTAGGTGGCAAGGATCGCCTCCTCCTCGTCACGGTCGGTCTTCGACTTCTTGCGCATCGAGATGATCTTGCGCAGTGCCTTCACGTCGAATCCGAGCGCTTTGGCCTCCGCGTACTTGTCGCGGATATCGCTGGCCAACGCCTTCTTCTCCTCCTCGAGCCGCTCGATCTGCTCGACGAACTGGCGGAGTTGGGCTTGTGCTGACACTTGGAGAGTCACGATTTCACCTCGAGTTTTGCATCATTGAATTTCGTCGTCTGATTACCCCAGCACGCCCACCCCGTCCGCGTTTCCCGCGCGAACAACTCGCAATACGGGCCGTCAAACAAGCGCTCGATAGCGGGTATAATCTCATCCGGTTTGCGGGAATGTTCGCGAACAGGCGACACAACAAGTTCCCTCACCCCGGCATCCTGCCGCTTGGGGTGGCCCCTGGTTCCGAGTAGGCAAATCTCGACGTTAGCTCGAGTGTAGTAGCCTGTTCCAATGTGCCACTTTGGGAGCCAATAGCTGGAGCGCTTGCTCATTTTGGCCCAAACAAAACCTGTCGTCTTGTAGGTGTAACCCCAAGCATCCATGACATCCAGCGCCTGCGGCAGCATTGAGCTAATTGCCCACATCAAGAGCACGCTATTGCGTGCAGACAAATCGCGAACGGGCAAGGCTTTGATCTGGTCAAGATTCAGGACATCGTAATGTTGGATCGCGCTGCGGCCATCGCCTTTGGGGCTCCATGTGCGGAACCGCCATGGCGGATCCGCAAGAATGACACCGTAGTGGTGACGCTCGAGCCGCCCGAATGGCCAATCTCGACCGCATTCATACGTTTCGCCTTCAATGTCGAGTTGGATGGGAGTCATTGAGCCATCCCCATGAGATCAAGTAACCCTCCAGAATGCGACTCCCTTCTCACATCAACCTCCCCAACAAGGGCGCCAGGAAGGCCACTCGAGGCCAACATGCAGGCTGCATTTTTGCCATAGGCAATCAGGCAAGAAGGCCCCCCTGCGTTCGAGTCTGCACGCCGTCCGTCCGGGTAATGGAAGTGAAGCCTCCCCTCCAAAAACAAGATTGCGCTCGCCTTCCCCCAGACATGCTCAAAAAACATCTCCGTCTCAGTCCGCGCAAAGATCAAAGCTATGCCGTTGCCATGACGGGCCAGCTTAGCCATCCACTCCGAGGCATGGACTGAGTACGGCGGGTTCATCCAGACGCACCCGCCCCACTGCTCCCGCAGCCCGTCGACAGGCTGCACAATTCCATGCCGCGCGCACAGCCAAGGTTGTGTTGGTGATTGGCACGGGTCCAAGTCGAACGCCTCTGGCGCATCAAGAGCGTCCAAAAGAAATTTTGGTGTGATCCAATCGTGCGTAATGGCGCGGCCAGAGTGAGCACCAGAAATACTGGTCCCTTTGCGGGCTGGATCGGGCATGTCGAACAAGGCTTCGCTCATGCCGCTTCCTCCACCCGCATCGCCCAAACACCAATTCGCCGCGCAGCATTGCGGCCGCGGACCGAAAGCACCTCGTCGATCTTTTCCCAACCCTGACCTAAAAACACGTTCCCCAGCCGCCGGCCATCGGCGCCGTCCGGTGGCGGGCACTCGCGCCAGACATCGTCAACCGTGACGTGTCCCGTCTCCGCTGCAATGCGCTCTGCGACAGACCGAGCTTGCTCCACCCACGCTTCCGTCAGGCCAGTATCGAATTTAGGTTCTTCGACCCTGACAATCTCAACAACGCTCGTAGGAGCCTCTAGGAGCGTCACTGGCGGCCGTTTTGAGTAAATGGCCTCAAGCATCAGCGACGCGCAACGCCGCCTCTCCCGCCTCACCGCAACGCGACCAGCGATGGCTCCAGCAGCAACGGCAGGAGCCAATGCCACGGCGCAGAGTGACCAGTATGTCAGGATGTCAGTCATTGGACAGTAGACCTTCAATCCGCAGCGCTTGGTGAATTGGGATGTTTTGGTCAAGTGAGCGCCGGAGTGCCCGCCTCAAGACGGACCACTCGTACGCCGTGAGCCGACGCGTGGCCTGCGGCGAGGGTGGTGATGTTTTGGGTTGCCGACCGGTTTGCGTGCTCATTCCCCACACCCCCGCCCGACCTTGCCGTGATCACGCGCATCGACGAACTCACGATACGGCACCCATCCCTTGGGGCACCAGAAACCCCACTCCCGGAACCTCGGCCCCGTCAAAAACAGGGTCAATGCCGGCTCCCGCGGCACCACCATGCGGTGGGCAAATTTGCCCTGTCGGTAGACCAAGCACCCCTGTCGAATAACTCTGCGCGCCTCAAACCAGCGGTACGCTGGCAGCAGCGTTGTCATTTCCCGATCACGCTCCCGCTTCGCGTAAATCTCGACAAGCGGGGCATCCGACAGCGCCAGCGAGACTGAGGCGAATGGATGATCGTGGAGTGCACGATCGATGTCGTCCTTGCGGAAATCGTGCAGGTACACGTTGATGAACGGATTGCGGGGGATGACCCACCAGCGGCGCAGGTATGGGTCTTCCGTCGCGCCGATAATGAAATCCGGGTTGCGGGCATCCATAATCCGACGCATGCGCCGTTCAAGGCGCCGCGCCACCCACCGCGTTACCGCGTTGCAGATCATGTCCGATCCCCTCGACCGACTCAATCACCGACGCGATACAATCTGCTCAATAGTACAATTTGTACTGCCGCGCAATATGCTAATTCCATCCGTGGCCGCGCGGCGCGTGCCGGCGGTACGCCTCAAATTTTGCCGCCTCGATTGCCTCCGCGTGGCGCGGGTCGTGCGGGTCAATGTCCATGTGTTGATGCACCGGCTGTGGCTGCTGTTGCGGGATCGGCGGCGGCACGAGGTGCCCCAGCGATTGCATGATTTCCGCATGCGATGCTGCGCGGCGCTCAACCAGGGCGGCCACTTGTGCGAGCACATCGATCTCGCTTTGGTTCGCGCGCCGCAGCGCGTCCAACAAATTGAGCAAATGCTGATCGATCTCGTTCATTGCTGGCTCCTGTGTCCCGTCAGAACAAATCTCACGTCTGCCTCGTCGATTCCGAGGTGTCGGGCAATGCCCGCAAACGTCCACCCCATCGTCCGCAGTCGTTTGACGCGGGATTTTTGATCGTCAGTCATGGTTTATCTTCCCTTGATAAATTTCGACCAGCTTACGCTCAGCAACAACATCCGGATGGACAACCGCTTCCTCGTGTCCGGGCGGCGCACCCAACTCCCACCACGGCCACGTGCCGTTCGGCTTCACCGCATCGAGCCGTCTTCGCCAAACGTCCTGATCCAGCGCCTTGAGGCTTTCCATGCCGTCGCGCCACCACCCCCAGCGCTTGCCGTTTGGCCCCACCAGTTCATCGGGCTGGCCCGCGAGGTCTAGCAATCGAGCCAACACATCCCCCAGCCCACTTTTTGTCGATAGCAGGCGGTCGATGTCGAGACGGAATGGTTGTGTTCCAGGCTTGCTGGTCCGCCCCACCAAAAAATCATCTTTGCGAATGGCCCAGAGCGCCCGCCGAAAAGCCTCCACGCCTCCGATGTCGTCCAATCGCGCGAGCAGTCGCGTTCGACGTGCGTCCGTCATGCTTTCGCACACAGCAAAACCAAAGTGAGTTGCTGCCTTGTTGTAAAGGTCGAACGCCTTGTCCGCATCCTCGCGCCGCATCGCATTGCGCGCTGCGCTGGCTTCCCGTCGTTTGCTTTTCAGCTTGAGTTTGACCTGCCTCTGGATGGCAGCCTCGAGATCTTCGACAGACATGCCATTTCGCTTGGCAAGCTCAGCAACGCGATCATACCCGTCAGCCTGAGACGGGGCCGAAGGCTCCGGCTCATCCCCGAAGGGGGTAGGGGGGTAGTTATTGTTTCCTTGTTTAATTGTTTCTTTGTTCGCGCGCGCGCGCGAGTATATAGTGCCCTGCTTGCCCCTTGCTTGCCCCTTGCTTGCCCCTTGCTCGCCCTCTGCGTGCCATTCTGCTTGCCCTTCCTCCCTTTTGGAAACCTGATATTCGCTGTAATTACAAATAGTTATGATCGTTCCTTGCTTGCCCTTTTGCTTGCCCTGTTTTTGACCCTCATGATTTTCGTCCGAACTGCGCATAACTCCGGGTGTGAACAATTCGATCATCCCATCCGTAGCTAGCTTGTCTATGAAACCACGTACGGTTTTTGGGGTCCAATTCCACCGCGTAGCAAGCCAACTTGTCGGCCCTAGGAGCTGACCAGGGCGGAGTTCCATTCGGTGCCCGCCATTGCTCACTGTACCTGCCGCGTAGCGGCACTCCATAATCAGATCAATCCAAGCCTCTGCGCGGCTGTAGGAGCCACGCGAAGGGTCTTGAGGGTCCACCGGGATACCAAATCCAACAAGCCAGTGTGAGCGCATGCTGCGCGCGATCGCGACCCACCCCTCATTCCCTATGCTGGTCGGTATGGGGGGGCCGCCATTGTGGCCAATGCTATCACTCATTGCGTCCCTCCATGATGTCTAGGAGTGGACGTGCAATCTCAAACCCCTTGTCGGTGACCGACAAAGCAAACTCATCGTTCCATCTCACGACAGCTAAATCGTCCGTCATGAGGAGAATGGTGCACCACCCACGTTCGGACTCGCGCCACAATTCAGACTGAATGGCAAGTAGTCGAGATGGGCTGCCTTGTGCTGCATCGGTTAGCCGAATGCCCTCAATGAGGGGGTCCGCAAAATCGCTAAGATCAATCTCTTCGACTGGGGTCATTGCTGCCGCGCTAGTGTCCATTACTCTGTCCCCTGTAGACGTTCCCGAACCGGGTGAACTGAGATTCAAATGTCACCTCAACAATTCCAACCGGCCCATGCCGGTGCTTGCCTATGATGACCTCGGCCCTGCCTTCTGCGCGGCGATTGCGCGTGTCCCAATCGGCATATTTTGCAAGATCCGATTCGTCTGGCTTCTCGCGCTCCAGGTAGTATTCGTCGCGGTAGACAAACATAACAACGTCAGCATCCTGCTCGATTGATCCGGACTCTCGCAAATCAGCCAACTGAGGACGCTTGTCAGCGCGCTCCTCGACCTTGCGTGAAAGCTGCGACAGCGCCAGGATTGGAACATCAAGATCTTTTGCTAAGGCTTTGAGGCCAGTGGTTATTTCTGTGATCTCCTGGACCCTGTTTTCGCCTCCGCGTCTGCCTTGTGATGTCATAAGTTGAAGATAGTCGACGACGAGAAGTGTCGTTCCATGCCGGCGCTTGATCCGCCGAGCCTTGGCCGCAAGAGAGCCTATCCCGATGCCGCCTGTTTCATCAATCAGCATGGGGAGTTTTGACATCGTTCGCGCGTGCTCCATCAGCGATCGGAATTCGCCTTCGCTGATCATGCCGCGGCGGAGTTTTTCGCTGGCGATCTCGGCCTCTGCAGATATCTGACGAAGTGCGAGTTGCGCAGCGCCCATCTCGAGGGAAAACACATGCACAAATGGAGACGGGTCTTTCTCTGCTGGCGTTGATTTTGCAACATTGTGAGCGATCGTCATGGCCAGGGCACTCTTGCCCATCGAAGGGCGCCCGCCGAGGATTATGAGGTCTGAGTTCTGGAGCCCACCGAGCTTGTAATCGAGGTCTGCTAGGCCGGTCGGCACACCACTGATGCGCCCATCTGCCTGATAGGCTTTTGACACGCTACTCATCGCCTGGGAGATTGCCGCCTCGAAGGTCACCTCGCGACCAGGTGCGGAACGCTCTGCAATATCGTAGAGGCCACGCTCGGCACGCTCGATGACAGAATCTGCCGTCATGTCGACGGGGGAATCGTATGCCATCGCCAGCATATCCTGTGCCACGCCGATCATTTTGCGACGCGCAGACAGGTCCATAATGGTCCGCGCGTAATGGGGCGCGTTTAGGAGCGTGGGTGTGTGGCCGACCAGCCGTGCCAGGTACATAGACACCGTCAGATCGCCAATCGGCGCTGCTGCCTCGAAGTAGGGCTTGAGCGTGATTGGCGATGCCAGCCGGCCAGCATGCACGAGCGACGATATCGTCTCAAAAATCTGAGCGTGAAGTGGATCGTAAAAATCGAAAGGCTCAATCGGCCCAATGCGATCAAGCGTATCATTTTTAATGAGTATCGCCCCGAGTAGCGCTTGCTCAGCTTCGATGCTGTGCGGAACCTCCTGTGGCTCAGAAAGAGGCTTGTGAATTGCGTGGAAATCATGTACCGACATGATCATGTCCTTTCAGGTTTGGTGACCGCAAGGGCTTAGCGCTGGGCGGCGCAAAAAACGGCTCCGGGGTCACGACCGGGGCCGTTTTTTAATGTGCAAGTAGATCCGGATCCAGCGGTGGTCTGACTTCCCCATCGGAATACGGTTCCATTGCCGTCCCCACGGTCGGTTCCACGTCGCTGGTATCTGTTCCCTGTCCCTCAACGTGCTGTTTTGCGTTCATCATCATCATGCCGCCTGCCGAATGTTGACGACCGCGGCAGCCGGTGGCACCCGCTGAATCGTGTAAATGACTGGGCGGGCCCGCTTGTGACCACGCTGATCCTTGGGCAAATCCTCCTTCCGCTTTGTGACGCCAGGTAATCTGACAAACGCACCCAAGAGCATGTTCTGCGCGCACGGTACGCGATTCTCTGTCTCGCAGTACTCCATGTATCGCGACCAGATTTGCCGATGCGAGTACCGCGCACACTCATCGCCAGAGTCAGCCATCTCCCACCGCAACTCCGCAACGAACAGTCGCGCCGCCTCGGCAGGCGGAAGTTCCGGAAGCGGTGGGTTTTCGTCGTCAACATCCTCTTCGACTTCGTCACGCGTCGGACTGACAATCTCCGGTTCCACAGGCACAGTTAGGGCGCAAAGGTCCTCTTGCGCCTCAAACTCCGCGCGCGTCGAATACCTGAGGCGCGGGAGGCCGTAGCGCTCGGCGCGCGCATTGACGACGTGCCACCATGCGGGGACCTCCTGGGAGTCGTCTGGCCACCGCAGATTCTGCGCCTCATCATCCCATGCTGCATCAAGAACAGCCTGTTCGTGTGCAAACGTATCCGCGTCGACGACCGGCGCGGCCGTAAGCAATGCAACCGGGGAGGACCCAACCAGAAGGTCCTCCCCGATGTTCGGCGCGAGCACGCTTGATTGCCGCGCACGCACGTGAGGCCGCAGTGCGCGGCCAATCTTAGCCAATAATCTCATCTCATCGCCCTATCCGCTCACGCGAGCACCTCGTCTTTACGCTGCGTTTGGGCGGCGGCAGTCATTTTCTTCGCGCGACGCGCTTCTACCGTGTCGTAGGCGCGACGTGCGTGATGCTCGCAGTAAGGTAGCCCACTCACGTGTGGTCGTGCGCAGAAATGGAAATCATTGTCTCTCGGATCACCGATCGGCCACCGGCAATCGCCCGGCTCCAGGTCAGCAAGGGCTTTCCGCTCCACGAGCGGAATGACAATGTCGGGCTGTGGTGTGTAGAGCTCCGGCTGAATGCTAGCCATCGGCGTGTTGGCGCTATGGCGCACAAACGTAGGCGCCTTAACTTTTGCCGCCGGCATGCGCATGCGTGTGATTCGATTTTGTGTCGAGACATTCTGAGCGCGCCCGGACAACCCGGAGCGATGCAGCTTGGAAATTACCGCGTTGCGAGTTACCCCATCACCAAGACGCGCAGCAATAGCCGACGCGCTCAACCCTTTGTCCCACAGCCTTTTGAGTGTCTCGACGCGCTCTGGAGTCCAGCTCATTGCCGACTCTCCATGCGCCCGGCATCGTTACGTTTGAAGCCTGAGCACAGCAAATCGTCTATGTGCGCGCGGTGGCCGCGGATGCGAGCAAATATAGCGCGCAGCGTCTCTCGAGCCGAAAACAGCATGGTGCGTTGATGCCGATCATTTCACGCGCACAACGCCAGGCACAAAATTACTCGACCGCACAGGTCCGGCGCGCGTCACACGGCGCGCTTGTCCGGCGATATGCCGCCGCAGCGACCAAATCATCCGCAGTCAGCGGAATATCGTGATTCGCAGCAGCCCGCAGCACAGAGGCCCAGTACTCCGATGGGATAGACTCACGACGCAGCCACCCAATCACCGTCCACCGCTTGGCTCCAATGTCGGCAGCCAAAAGCTCCGCCGATCTTTCAAAGCCAAGGCCATCCGCGCGACCCCACAGACCGATGATCTCAGAGAATCGCATAGGCTGCTCGTGATCGTTGCATGATGACATGACGGCGCACCGTACATGATGTACGTCCGATGAGTCAATATGCAAGCCATCGAATACACAACGGCTGATACCAACCGGATTCAGTGAGCCGTACACCGTTGTGCATGCAGTGACGTTTTGTCTTGCGTGCCTCGTTTTGGTCATCGACTATAAAATTTGGTCCACAGTACATTTTGTACTTGACGGGATGTGTATGAGAGTACAATATGTACTCAGCCAGCGATTGAGACCATGAGGCCACCAATGCCAAACAATGTGCCAGATGAGCAGAGTGAGCCAGATGCATGGGAGCCCTTGAGCGCACCCGTGGCCCGCATCATTGGTCGACTAGCAAAGCAATTCCAGGAACCGGAACCGGCGGGCGGGGACGCCGAGTGCGGGGGACCTCAGGTGCGTGAGGGCGCGCGCGCTTGAGGTGGCGGGCGACCTCCGCGGGGTAGGTCGCCCGCCGGCAACTTTCAAATCAGGAGATGAGCTATGCAGCGTCACACGTACGCGACGACAATACCATTGTGCGTGGGAGATCGCCCCATTATCGATGATTTGGACGTCGAGTTCCACATTGAGCGTGATGGGCCGGAGTGGCAGTGGGCACTATCGATGATCTGCCTCGAGGACACTAACGGTGAACTCGTGCAGATCACAGCGGGCGGCCTCGTGCTTGAGCCAACGAACAAACATTTCAATTCGCGTCTTGCTGAAGTGATTTGGAGTGAGGCGCAACTAATTCTGGCCGCGGAAATGGATCTGATCGACAGCGACCATGCTGCCGGCCTTGTGATGGATGGAGTATCCGCATGAGTAAGACGGCGGTTACTACCATCGAGGATGGTCCTGTTGCACCGATAGCCACGTCATCAAGTGATGGATCTGCTCTAATCGCAATGATAGAGCGAGCGGCACGGGATCCCAATGTCGACATTGACAAAATGGAACGGCTTTTTGCGATGCATGAGCGTGTCGAGGCGCGTCGCGCTGAGCAGGAGTATAATGACGCGCTGGCGGCAGCTCAAGCCGAGATCAAGCCTGTGGCGCGCAAGCTGCGGAATACACAGACGAATTCGAAATACGCTGACTTAGCGGCGATTTCCGATGCAGCCGACCCCATCATCCACAAGCACGGACTTGCGTTCGTTGTTAGCCAATACCAGTCAGCTACACCCGATTGCATGGGCATTCGCGCAAAAGTTAGTAAGGGCTCACACTCTGAGATCTACGATTTCGATGTGCCGCTGGATAGCGCGGGCATCAAGGGTAATACCAACAAGACGGCCACACACGCCTTCGGATCGACGCTGACCTACGGTCGCCGCTATGCCAAGTGCGCGGTGCTTGACATTTCAACGAAAAACGACACCGACGGCAATCAGCCATCTGAAACAATCACACCCGCACAGGCCGAGGAACTTGCAAAGCTGATCACCGACACAAAGTCCGACATTGTGGAATTTTTGGCCATAGGGAAGATCGAGAGCCTGTCCGACATGCCGGCTCGTGAGTTTTCTGGCGCGGTCCACATGCTGAAGAAGCGTAGGCTCAACATGGAAGCTGCAGCAAAGAGGCAAAGCCGCGAGGGTGGTGAAAATGGCTGACGGCATGGACATTGAGATTGAGACCGACGCAGGTGATCTCGTTACGGTACCACGTGGTCAAGACGCGCTTGCCGTCTTCACGACACGCTTTGACGCCGACACTCACCCGATTGATGCGATCCTGGCGCCGGTACGCGCTGCCGTGGAAGCCTTTGAAGCTGATGTGTCGACCGCATCAGGGCGTAAGCGCATTGCATCCATGGCGCGTCGTGTCGCGTCCGCAAAGACCGCGCTCGAGACCGTCGGCAAAGAATTGGCCGATGAGCAGAAAGAGATTCCGAAGCTCATCGACGCCACGCGGCGTTACATTAAAACGCAACTCGATACATGGCGCGACGAGGTCCGCGCGCCGCTGACCGAATGGGAGGACCACGAAAAAGACCGCGTTGCCTCACACGAAGCCGCGGTCGCTCGCATTGCTGCGATAGGGGCGGATCTCGCCGCATGCACCGCAGATGATCTTCGCGCGCGGTTGACAAAGTTGGAGGCCATCACCGTCGGCCCAGCGGCCGAAGAATATGCATCAGAGTACGAGGCAGTCAAACAGGCGTCTTTGCTGGCAGTACAGAATGTACTGCCGGCCCGGGAGAAGTTCGAAGCCGACCAGGTCGAGTTGGCTAAGTTGCGCGCGGAAGCAGCCGAGCGGGCCGAACGGGACCGAGAAGAGCAAATCAAGCGGGAAGCAGTCGAGGCCGAACGGCAAGCTGCCGCCCAACGCGAAGCCGCGCTTGTAAGGGCCAAAGAGGACGCAGAAGCGCGCGCCGTTGCTGCGGCGGCTGCGGCAAAGGCCGAAATGGAACGCAAGATCCAGCAGGACGAAGACGCCCGCATCACTCGGGAGGAAAACCGCGACCATCGCGCCGCCATCAACCGCGCCGCCATGAACGCTCTGATTGCGGCAGGTCTCGGCGAGGCGTCCGCAAAGGGTGCCATCACAGCGATTGCCAAGGGCGACATCCCGCACGTCACCATACTCTATTGAGGCCGATATGAATTGTGGACGCATCATAGACTGCGAACAGGGTACGCCCGAATGGCACGCGGCTCGCTGCGGACGCCTGACCGGATCCCGCATTGC
>Ga0208161_1000982_pt1 | contig 15688 bp, 18 predicted proteins | sample CB_VirMetaG_3_FD_184538 | JGI IMG/M metagenome (GOLD analysis project Ga0208161, IMG submission 184538) | Freshwater to marine saline gradient viral communities from Chesapeake Bay - CB_1508_1S Viral MetaG (SPAdes) (version 4) | ecosystem: Environmental > Aquatic > Marine > Coastal | place: USA...
ATTTAATACTTGTGAAGTAGCTGTAATGGTAGATCCACTATACTCACCATTATAAAATTCTTGTTGAGTAGAATCGATTACATTAAAAGTACCTCCAATTGTATCTAAAGATTGACTATAAGATTGAGTCAATTGAGTTACTAAAGTGCCTGAGGGTAATTCAGTTCCAATACTTTGCTCATATGGATTATTAGCTAAGTAGTTTAAGTTGTTAACCGAACCACCAGCTCCACCTTCGATTGAACCTACTTCAATAGAACCACTGTAGTAGTGGAATGAATGGGTTACTTGGGGTTGTGGATATCTATTTCTTTCAAGTAAGTGTTGTTTAATAACTACACCAGATTGTAGAGATGTTTTAGCAGGAACAAAGTCCTTAATCATCTTAAATAGTGAGTTATCAAAGTATTTGATTAAACGAATATAATCCCAAACATCATAATTATGAGTGTATTTTTGGAAATATTCATTTGCTAATCTGTATAAATCTTCGTAGCGAGTATCTGAGGAATCAAAGTAGCGGCGATCACCAATATATTGACCTAAATTGAAGTAGCCGATTTGCTCAATAATATCATCATTAATCTCGTTTTGAGGTGAAAATGCTACCTCTAATAAGTTAATGTTAGGAGTAAATGATTGAGATAAAGGTAATTGTTGCTCAATTGAACGATATTGAGATAATACTTGATCACTACCTGTTGGTAAAACTTGTTCACCAATTCTTACCTTATCAGTAATACGGTTTTTAATACCGGCTGCAGGTTGATCTAAGAAGATATATTCTGTTCCAGGTACAAATGTTGGAGTAGCACTAAATGTAAAATTGCTATCAGAAGCAAAGGATTGTGTTACTGTCCAAGAACCTGTAATCTTAGGATGTACTGATTCAAGTGAACCTGTGTTTAATTCTGAACCTAAAGGTGCTCTAAATGCTAATTCTAAAGGAGAAGTATTTAATAAATTACCTTCAGCTGAAAGTTGATTCATTACGTAATCATCAAATACTGATTCGCTTAGAGCTGTTTTATAGTATCTAACTTCCTGTAATGAACCTGAGAATATTGTTTGGCTACCACTTGCAAAGTAGCTAAGTGTTGAAGCACCCCAGTTAGGTTCTGTAGGAGCAGTTGAAGCAGATGCTTGGAAACCTAACATTGAAGCATCATCCCCAATATAAATTTTGTTTTTAGCAAAAAGCTCGTATCCAGCACTACTACTATTAACTAATACTGACCACCAACCTTCATCAAAGAATGGTAGATAAACACTAGCGCTATTAGCAGGTGTTGAGTAATCAGGATAGAAATTTAGGTATCCGTAAGTGTTATTAGGGTTGATTATTGAACCCGAATATGAACCTGAAAATGAACCTGAACCATCGTATAATAATTGCAATTCAACTCCACCATCAGTACTCCAAAGTGATTGTGAGAAATTAGCTGTGGGGATACCATCAGATTTAAATCTAAATTCTACGGCTCCGGGTTTGTTACTTGTAGCCCCCCAAGCAGAATTTAAAGCAAATGAACTTGAAAGGAATGTTGAACCTGAAGTATAGAATGAGTATCCAAATTTATTGTACCAGTAATCCCAGTCATTTGAATTATCTCTATCTTTACCCCCAAATTCACTAATACGTAAAATTGTATTAGGAATACCATAAGAAGCAATCAAAGCTTTGATACCTTGAATTGTACCTTTCTTATTTAAGAGGTATGGTAGGTTGTGGTATAAGCGTTTATATATCGATTTATTAACGTCGTCTAACGGGATAACATCAGAAGATGCCGTTACATATGAAGTAATAAGTTCTGAACCTGTAGACGGTAATAAACTGCCTGAAGGTGTAACACCCAAAAATGCTGAGTAAAGATTATCTGTACCAAATTGGTTTTGGTATAATTTTAAACCAAAATCTCTAATAGCTTGAGCAACAAGATCTTTTGAAATACCATAATTTAAACGGTTATCGGCATCAAACTTATTAGTAATATCTTTAACATAAATCCAAATACTATCAAAATGTTGACCCATCATCTCAATAAAGAGTTGATATGGCTCATTAGTAGGATTAGATCTAATAAATTCTGGGATGGTATTAGTTAATGCGTTTAAATTATCTCTATCATATAAAGAAGCAGTTAAAGCTAAACCTCCGTAATATGCTGAAAGTTCGTTACTACTTCCTAACCAGTTTAATACTTGGGATGATCCCGTTGAATATAAAGTATAGGGATATATTGAATTTGATTTAGGCCAAGTATATGAACTTGACTCAAAATAAAGATAATATTCATACCCATCAAAGTTTTTAACAATATTATCAATTTTATCTTGCCATAAAGCTTTACTTTCAGAAACGTAAAAGGATGATGAAGTAGAACCTGTAATTGAAAAATTAGTAGAAACTAATTCATTAGTATATTCTTCAATTAAAGATGCTTTTTGATAAAAATTTAATAATCTTTGTTCGGCTGAACTAAAATAAATAAAATTTGAGTAGTTTGTATAGTCTACACTAATTTCAATTCCTTTTTCATTTAACAGATTATTAATCTGTTGATATGAACTTGTTAAATTAGAAGCTATTAATTCAGAATAAGATTTTAATTCTGTTGAATTATTAATTTCTTCTTTAAGTTGGATATTAGTATTAGGACCTTTTAAAAAGGGAATATCTGCTTTTTTAGGTACTAAATCTTTAATTAGATTAGCACTATAAGCTGCTGGGTCTGCATTTTTGGTTACAATCCAACAAGTTGATTTTGTTGTAAATTGTGAGGGAAGAGGTTCGTATAATTTAATTAAAATATCATTTCCTTCTAAAAAGGCATTAACTGAGATTATTATTTTATTTTCTCCAAAGTTAAGATAAAATTCAATAAAATATTCATCAGTTTCTAATCCTGCTCTGAATTGAGTAAATTCTTCAGTAGTAAAGAGTACTGTATTACTGCTTAAACGAATTTCAGTTCTATCTGAAGAAATTTCTTTAATATAAAATCTATTATCCGAATTACTGTTTAGTTGGGGAGAAAAGAAATTATAAACTACTTCGTATTGGCCTACATTATACCCTTTTTTTAATAAGTCTTGTTCAGGATCTAAATTAATAGTTGAATATCCACCTAAATTAGTTAATGAAGGATCTTCAGTAACAGAGTATCCTGGGTAGTTGTAATCGCTAGATAATAGATTAGTATTAGCATCATATACAAAAAATTCCAATTGTCCCTGTTCAGGAGAAACTACAGAAGTTATCTCAAAATTGGGAACAATATCATAATCCGAAAATGTATAATCTTGGATTGCGAATTTGTCGGGATTAATTGGCGTAATTGTATTCATCTATTATATACCTTGTTGTAAATTACCGGGGTTAACCTTAATCTGGTTAGTGGTAGTGTTTGCTGTTTTGGGTTGAGCCGCGCTAATTTGTAAGTCAAATACTTGTTGTTGTAAATCCAAATTTTCTTGTCTAAGGGTTGAAATTTCTTCTAATAAAGCTTGAATTTCTTCGTTTACTTGATCAAAAGCAATATATTCACCACTTCGTTCTACTAAATATTGGTGAGAATTAGTTTCTCCTTCTTTAGGGATTTCAAAGAATAAATTTTCATATTCAACAAAAAAGTCTTCAACTGTAAAAGCAGGAACAGCTGATGCCGTAGGTGGTACCAACTGAGTAAAAGAAGTATCTACTGTTTTAAGGAAATCTTCTTTTTTAAAAACATTTTTATTTAAATTTATTCTTTCAGCCATTACCCGTTAACTACTTTAAAATAGTACTTATCATCGAAAACATATTCAGCACCAGCAATACTACTTGAAATCATAATTTTGTAGTATCTTTCAGGTTCTAAACCATTCATATACACATTAAAATAGTTTGATGTTGAATCAGCACTAATTTTCGTATATAGGGGATCGAAGTTAACAACAAATTCGTTCGTATCCAAGTCTTTTATAGCATAAGTTGAACCTTCTGGTAAGTAGTAATTGTTAATGTAAACAGAAGATGTTTGCCATATTCTTATCGGATATTCAGGGCGACAATAAATTCTAAATTTATTAGTGACACCTTGATAAAATTCACCTGGGTTTTCAGCAATTTCAACATAAGGTTGAGTTGCATCTAATACTGAGTATGAGCTTGTAGCCCACACAAAATCATCCCATCTAAATTCTAATACAGGAGGATAAATAGTAGCTGTGTCAACCGAGAAAAATTTTAATTCAGCTTGTGAATCTTTACTAGCTATAAATTCTTGAGATCCAGATTGTTTAATAAGGAATCCATAGTTTGGAACTGCTGAGCTTGTAGTGTTGACTCCTGTCCAATTGTATACCATTTCAGTTACATCTTGAACTACATCTTTTTCACTTCTATAGTTAAATGTTACTGATGAGGATAAAGCCCAACCATGAGCTGTAGATCCGTTTGTGGTTGAAGTATACCAAACACCCCCACCTGCTGCTACAGAAGCCGTAGCATATGAACCTGTATAAGTTCCATAACCATCTGAAAAAGGATCTCCTGCAGCTATCCATCTATTAGATGAACCTGAGGCCCCAGTAAAAATCCAGCTAGTACCATTAGTAGTAAGAGGTTGGTCTAAATAAAGACCAGTACCCATATCCCAGTTTTTAGCTGATAAGTGGATATCAAGGGTAGTATTTAATGCTAAACCCGTAGCTTTTGAAGAGTAAAGTCTCAAATATGCCTTCCAATCTGTACCAGCATTATCATTAATTAGATTTTCTACTACTTGACCAACTTCATCATTATTAAATTGGACAAGGAATCGAGATACTTGTGGGTTAGGGTCAGATGGTCCAAAGGCAGTTGTAGTAGCCTCAATTTGAGAATCTAACCCGGTATTCATTAAGGGTAATAATGAATATAAAGTAGCATCTTTTTCGGGAAATAATTTAAATACTGCCATTTTATCTATAAAAATCTTTTAATCTATTATCTAACCCCATACCTGTAAAACTATCAGCATAGGTGTTAGTTGGAGTAAATCTATGGGTTACTGAGGAAACAACATTACTTCCTATTTTAGAAGTATATGTTTCTTGATGAGGATCATTATTTTCAACATCAAAATCATTGCCATATCCTCTTGAGGAATATTTTTTATTAAATGAATTTGTTACTAAATTTGAATTTTCAAACCCATAGGAATCTATATATTCTTCATAAGTACTAGAGGGAACATAAACTTGTTGGTGCCCGTATTGGATAACATTAGTAGGATCATTATTTTCAAGATCCAAATTATCGGGACCATCAAATCCATCAGATCTTAGTCTTCCACCTTGTCTTTGACCTAAACTGTTATCAGTATATCTATCATTAGGGGTCCATTGTTGTTGGTGCCCATATTGAGGAGCATTTGCGGGACCATTATTTTCAAGGTCTAAATTATTAGGCCCATCGAATCCATCATATTGTAAAACACCACCTTGAACTTGACCTTGGGGTGTATTTGAATACCCATTAGTAGGTGTGTAATTTTGCTGGTGTCCGTATTGGGGTAAATTTGTAGGACCATTATTTTCAAGGTCTAAATTATTAGGTCCATTAAACCCATCATATTGCAAAGTTCCCCCTTGGAGTTGACCTTGGGGGGTGTTTGTATACCCATTAGTAGGTGTATAATTTTGTTGATGTCCATATTGGGGTAAACTTGTAGGACCGTTGTTTTCAAGGTCAAAATTACTAGGCCCATTAAACCCATCATATTGTAAAACACCACCTTGAACTTGGCCTTGAGAAGTATTTACATATTCGTTAGTAGGTGTATAGTTTTGTTGATGTCCATATTGAGAGACATTAATAGGACCACTATCCTCCAAATCCAAATTGGTATATGGAAAGCTATTTGCTAAATTTACTAATGGATTTATAATGGGCATAATATTCTATTTATTATAAATATTTTTTTTAATAAGATACTACACGTCCTTTAATATCTTGGTTAGGATACTTTAATTCAAAAATAGAAGGATCAATTGAAGGGTAAATTACGCCATTAATAGTAGCACCTTCAATGTCATATCCAAAAGCTGAGTATCCATCAGATGTTCCAGCTTTATTAGTAATTGTAATGTTTTTAACTGATTGTACTCCTCTAACTTGATCTAAAAGAACATAAATATCTCTTAAGATAATAGGTTGATTAATCTGCCAATTGTCAATATTAAAAAAGTTTTTAATAGCTGAAAGGCATTGGAGTACTACTTCACTACTATTGTAATTTGGTAGAACAATTATATCAAAATCAACAGCAATATTAACTACATAAGCGTTTTTAATATCTACGGCATCCCCAATAGTTCTATATTGAGATAAATAAGTTTTAAGATTATTTTTAAGTGCTGTTGATGGAGTCTTTAGTGTCTTTTGATTATCAAAAGCTAAACAATATAAATCTACAGATGCAATCATTTCTGAATTTGATGCTTCTGAAGCTAATCTTTGGGTTAAAAATACTTTAGCTAATGAACCATATTTAGAAGGCATACTTAATGCTCTAACAATATAATCTTGTTCAGTTACTGTTCTTAATTGACTAGCAAATTGAGCCATTGAGTTTTGGCGAATTTCTTCAGTAGTGTCACCACTACCTCCCCCTGAGGCTGCTTCTAAGTTGTTAATTGCTATATTATCAAAAATATCTTGAGCAGTAGCAGGATCTAAATTAACATTATTAAATGTTGGTAATGTAAGAAGAGTAGTAATTGTGTTACTTTGAACGTTAGCTCCAACACCCCCACCAGTTAAATATCGGATAGTTAAAGAAGTGTTTGAAGGAGCAATACCATAGCTATCTGTGAAGATAAAGTTTGTTGGGGAGAATGCTGTTGTTAGTTTATCTTTTTCAAAAGGTAAACCCATACCAACATTGTCAGGATTTGGAACAATAGTTTCATCATTATTAGCTACAACCCCTGAACCAAATTGGAGTTGTACTCCATTAGTACCTGAAAGTCTAGTAACAAATCTTCTATCGGCTTGTTTTAATTTAAGTAAATATGGGGTATCAGAACTATCTGAAGAAAAATTTGGGTCATTTATATTAGTATTTTTAATAGAATCAAATACTGCGTCTTGGGCCAAATAATCTACCTCATACCATTCATTTCCTTGGGAATCAAATACATCTAAAACTCCTAAGAAATTATTAACAGAAAGATCAATTGTTGTAAATGGTTCAGGAATGCTACCAAATGTTGAAGTTGTTGTGCCAACAGTTGCTGAGATAGCTTTTCGGGTTTTACTAAGAAGATATTTAGTAGGTTGTCCTGTAGTAGCGTCTATTTGATAGACTCTAACTTGGGTTGGGTCTAATGAGCTTGAAAATGAAAAATCTACTTCATCTCCTACTAAAAACTGAACCGAAGTTCCTCCTTTAGATTGAATTCTAGTATTAGCAGGGTATTTTAATGTGTAAGAAAAATCTGGGATAGTAACACTACTTGAAACTGTAGCTGGAACTTGTTGATAAAATGTAATATCAACAGTAGCAGCTGAAGATACTTTAGGTTTATACCCTAACATGTAAGCTAAACTATATAAATTTTGAGTTTGCCTAGCATATTGTAAGAAATTCTCTTGAACTTGATTATCTAAATAAAATGAAAGAACATCACCAACATAAGATGCCATTTCAATAAACATAGTCCCTGGTGAAGAGGGACTAAAGTCCGTTGCAGTGTTAGGATAATAAGTTCTTGCAAAGTCAATTAACTGTTGTTTAAACGATGCAAAATCCTTATTTAAATATGATATATTTTTATTTTCAGCCATTACGCGAATGTTAAGTTAAGTTGGTCTTGAATCCCAAAAGGATTAATACTATATTTTATTATTACTGTGACAGTATTAAATTCTTCACTTGTAGTTAATTGTAAATCTTGTAAAGATACTGCAGGGAAATTGGTTTCTATTTCAGATTGGACTCTATCTAACAGTAAATCATTACTAGAATCGTTAAGTTGTTCAAATACAAATTCTCGTAAATTAGCTCCAAAATTGGGTTGCATTGGCCTTTCACCTTTATTAGTCAAAAAGTAATTAATCAAATTTGACTTAATTTGGTCTTGAGTAGAATAATTTGCGTTAAAAACAGCATCACCCCCTCCTGTAAAATTGATAGAAACCCCAACAGCCGTATTAGGTTGGAGATCTACTGGGAATTGGTTTGCTATTTGTTGTGCCATTATTTACTGTTTAAAAGTCCCATAATTTGGTCCATACTAACATTTCCTTCAGGAAGTGAACCATTTGCCATATCTATTGAACCTTGAGGTCTAAATGTTTGGGCATCTTGTGAAGTAAAACTTAAAGCAGTTTCTTTCATTACATCCATATATGCTTTTTTAGCATCAATTGGTGGTTTTGATGAGAGTTGTGGGGTGGGTATAGCAATGTTTTCTGTAACCACCTGTTTAGGGGAACGAACAGCTTCAAGAAGAATATCTTTTAATTCTTCCTGGATGGCAGATCTAACTTCCTCTCTAATTATTTTTCTTAATTCTGTTAATTTCATGCTATCTTTTAATTATAAATATGAGTTAAATATGAGTTTTTATTGTTTTATCCATCTATCTTGCGCAGCATTCCATACATAAACTTCAAAAACCTGATTGTTTGAATAGGTTCTAGTTTCCCCATTCGCATCTCCGGCGAAACCAAATGGGATATAATCCTCATTAGTTGTTGTTGTAGTTGTAGTACCTCCAGTATTAGTTGTGTTGCTTGGGGGAATTAAAGCCCCTAAAAGAGCAGCTGATGGGGGAGCACTTATAGAAATCATTGCTCCTTCTTTCCAACCATCATTCCAAGCATCGTATTGATTTTTGTTGGTTGGGGCGTATGGGTTTTGAGATTGAGGTTTATTACCTGTTCCTGCCTTTTTACCCAAATTGTATGCTTCTTTTCTACGTTGTTCTTGAGCAGCTAAAGCTTTTTGTCTTGCTTCTTCAGCTCTACGTTGTGCTTCTAAACGAGCAGCTTCAGCAGCTGCGGCTTCGTCTGCAGCTTTAAGTGCTAATCTATCAAGTTTATCAATTTCAAATTTAACACCATCTAACAATACTTGAGTTGAAGCACTGTAAGACCAGGGTCCTACAATTTTTTCTCCTTCAGCATTTGTTCCAATTGCTCGTCTTTCAGGGAATGAGAATTTATTACCAGAATTGGTGTCTAAAATAATAGTATAGCCCTTATAAACGTAGGGGTTTGTTGAATTAGGGGATAATCTGTCTTCTAAAGATTCGCCGGGTTTAGTACCGTCTCCTGTAGTTGATGAAGATTTTAAATCAATTCCTAAACTAGTAAAATATGCTTCTTTTTCCTCATCAGTCATACCTGCTGTTTGTTCTACCAAACATTTAGCAAGTAAACCATCTAATTGTGAGAGTTTATCTTGAATAGCAGCAATACTATCCACCATTACTTTAGTAGCAGGAGCAATTTGACCTACTGTTACTTTTCCAGTTTTAATTAAATCGGCAAGTTTAATCAATGTTGAGGTAAACCCATTAATCACATTTAAAGGAATACCTACACCTGGAGGAACTGAAGTTGGAACTGGGAGTGCTTTGATGACTTTAACAGCTATATCGGCCCCAGTTAAGATAGTATCTAGTGTTGATGATGTGTCTGATAAAGTTGTTAATCCTTTTTGAACTTGAGATAAAGCTTGAGACATTTGATTCTTTTTAGCTAGAATCTTATCTAATTCAGGTTTTGAAGGACAACTTTTTTGAAGTTGAGCAATTAAGGGATCAACAGCTAAATCAAAATTTACAATAGATTTAGCAGCACTACTTACTATGGGTGTTATGATAGCTTCTAATCCCATTAGATTGTTTTATTTTGTTTTGAAAGTAAAGACTTAAGTTGATTTTTATAAGAATTTAACTTAATAGCTGATTGAGTAGCTGTGTTAATAGTTCCGGGGTCAGGTGCAGCTCCTCCAATAATAGGTTTACCTGCTAACTGAGCAAGTGCTTTGGAAACTTTAGCATTTTCATCTAAAATTTTAGATAATAATTGAATTGTTTTATCTCCTAACATTAAAGATTCAGTAGCATCTTTGGACCCCAATTTAATACTATCTGCGCCTACAATATGTTCTTTAGTGTCTATATTAACGCTATCTACGGCATTCAGTGAAACCGATTTAGCTGAAGAAAGCATTATATGATCCGTTTTACTATTAATTACAACGCGATCTGAATTAATTATGATTTGAGAACCTGCGTATTGGTTTGGTGTATCTGGGGGTGAAGAATATGAATTATAGATTGAACTTGCGGCCTCTAATGGAATTTGTTGGGTAGAACCCATCCAAATAGAAGAAATATCTTTATTAATATCTTCTATTACAGGAATCCAACCTTCATCTCCATTATCAGGATCTTCACCATTTCTTATAATAGTAATAGGATCACCATTTTCGCCAGTTTGAGACCAGTTTGTTTTACCATTTACAGTAGAACCAAAACGAATTGAATTTCCCCATCTACCTTCATAGATAATATCACCTTCAAAAGGTAAAAGTGGATTTACATTTAATTTTTCAATAAAAGTTTGACCTAATGGAGGTTCGGGTTCTGTACTACCATCTGTTACTCTTCTAATATTAGGGGAAGGATAATCACTAGTTTGGGCATCATTTAAAGCTAACATATTAGGTAAAGCATTATGATGCTGGCTGTTCCAAACATTTAATGGAGGGAAATAATATTCTAAAAGTGAGGGGGTACCGGTTTGAGAAGCGGGGTCAGGAAGACTTACTATATAAACTATCTCATTAATAAGAGGATAATTTTTTAAATTTGCAAATATAGGTTTTGCAATGTTTCCTGAGTTTTCTAGGTTTGATGTTAAAGGAGCTTCTGTAGCTTGGTAGAATATAGTTCCAATACCATTCCATTCCCCTACTTCTTTAAATTGGGGGTGGGTATCATCTAACACAATACCAGTTACTCTAACAGGCACAATTTCGGGGGCAACTGTAATCCCTCCTCCTGAATTGTTTCTGATAGCATTACCTATGGCTCCTAAACCGTACATCATTATTTTTTCTTATCGTGCATTTTGTTAATTTCAGCAAGCAGTTGTTCTTTTTCTTCTTCTGAAATGCCAAATGATTCGTCACCAACGGCTTCAGCTTGTAAAGCACGTTGGACTAAAGTAGCCATTTTAATAAGTAAGTCATCATTTTTAACCCCGATATCCATATATTCTTTGATAAGGGGAACAATGAGAGTAGCATCCCCAATATCTGAGATAAGGGGTTTTAATTCTGAAATGAGTGCTGAGATTTGGTTTTCTTTTTTCTTTTGGTTGTTGTAAATTTCTTCCAAAAGATCCGAGAATTTTTTCTTACCAAATACAAGTTTATCTAATTGAGACATAATACATACGTTTAGTTCCGATATAAATATTAAAACTAAAAGCTTGTATATCCGTGTTCAAGATAAAATACATATCCTTCCTTAAAGATATCGTATAAACGATTTGCTATTTTGGTAATTTTAGGGGTCTTTACATCAATGATTTCACGGATATAGATATAAAGTGCTTTTTTATTGAAAATTTCAATGTTTTCTCTTTTTCTAAACAATTCTAAAATAGCATCGGCAACGGCAGCATCTTCACCTTTTGGAAATAATCTATAGATATTTTCGGTACAATAAATTACATACTGATCGATATAATCTGAAAGTGGGTCTGAATATTTGTGATCTTCAATATTATAAGAGAATGTATCGTCTTCTTCTAATGTCTCAAATGGTGCTTTTTCAACACGCTTTTTATAGTTTTTTTGGTTTGAGATGATTAGATAACGTTTAGCAATAGTTCCAAAATAAGAATATGCTTTAGCACCTTTTGAAGGATCAAATAAATGAATTTTAGCAAGAAGGAATGTAATTACCTCATGTTGCAAATGTTCAATCTCATCCACCTCAGTATAATAAAATTTAAAGGTGTGGATAATGTTTTCTGTTAATTTAAAAAAGGCATAATGAATTTCACGTTCATATATTTTAGAACGTAAGGAAGGATCCTCAGTATTGTTATATCTAACAATTGCGTCTTCTGTGTCCTGGGTGAAGTAATTATTGGATGTTTTCTTTTTAACCACAAGCATATATTTAGAGCTTTCTTACTCTAAACTCATTTAAAATAGATTGGATTTCTTTAACTTGACCAAAAAACCAACCAATTTCATCATCGGATTTAAAATAACCCTTAGCATCAATTTCTTTTAAACGCTTGTCGGATTCCTCGATAACGACATCCAAATTAGTAAGATATTTCATATATTCTAAAAGAATATCTTCTTGTTTTTCATTCTTGCGTAAAAGGTTAAAAGTCGCAAACGCGAACGCTGCGACTAAAACTGATAAGATTGAGATTACTATTGTTACAATCATAAGTTATCTAACATATTTTTTAAACCCTCACTTTTAAGTGAATTTAAAGCTTTTGTTTTTGCTGTTGAAGGGTTTTCCTTCTTAGCACTAGAACCCAATGTAAAATTCCCTTTTTTAACCTCCAAGCTATTCTTACCTGCTTGTAAACTAGGTAACCATTCACGCTCAAATTCAATACGAGCTGCCATCAAATCGGCCTGATGTATAATGAATGGGAGAGCAGTACGTGGTTTTTGTTCGGGCATATAAGTCATTAAATATTTCTTATTTGCATCATCATATAAACCATCGTGAGTCTGGATAGCAACCATTTCATTGAATGAATATTTTACATCATGTGCCTGGAGTAAATATAAACCACGATCGGGAACAGAAGCAAATGGAACTTTGGTATTGAACATATAATCTTCTCCCAATTTTTCCTTTCTCCAATTATCAGTCTGGGGGATATATGAATCATTTTCTTCATCACCCATTTTACCCAGGTCATGATTTAGAGCAGAGAATACAAGTTCCTCTTTGGTAAATGTATCTAAATTAGCCCCCATTTCACCCCATAATTTATGGAGTTGTAAAGCACAAGTTACAACACGATTAACATGCTCAACATATCCTCCAGGAAAAGCATTATGATATTCTTTCTTGTGAGCGGCAGGCATAAGCATAATACGATCTTGATATTTTTCGTAAAATGCTTTAAGTGTGGTTTTGCGAGGTTCAGAGATGTGATCATCAATAAAACCCATAAAATCAATCCAATTTCCTTGGATTTGTTCTGCTGTTAATTGCATATAACCTTTTATTTAAATTTAAAATTTGTTGATTTCTCCGGCAGTGCGTTCTTCGCGTTCAATGTAATCTTGGATTTCTTGAATAAGCTCTTTCGCTTCATCAATAGTTTTCATAAATTCGCTAACGGGTTGTTGACGTTGAACGATTGTTTCTAAGTTTTTAAGTTTGGAATCAAGAATATTTGCTTTATCCAAAACGATGTTTCTATATCTCATATTGTTATTTATTTATATATGTTTATACATATCGACGAATCCGGGTTCCTTATCCCCCTCATTCATCCCATATCTTTCATTCCTATTTCCTTATTTCCCTTTTCCCGTATCCCAAATATAATATGGGAAGGATTTACCTCCAAGCTTAGTTGCAAAAGAATTCACAAACGTCACAAAACTTTTTTAGGTGAGCACATTTTTCATATTCTTCGGTTTCCTGGAAGAAATGTATTGCTAATTTAAAAGATGTAACTAATTCTTCACTAGCTCCTTTTTTAACAGATTCAAAAGTTTCGAGGTCTTTAACGTCAAGATCCTTTATATATTCCCATGCTCTAGTGTATATAATGAATTCTCCCGCGTTTTTCACGTCGTCTATGTCGAGTTCATCTGAAACGCGTGATAACATGTTTATGATGCTTTTATTAAAATTTATATGGTTGAGGATTAATTTTTTAAATATGCCTAACTTGAAAGCCGGAGTATCCTTTAGAGCAAGCAATTGCTCAGCAATCTCAGCCTTTTCTTTTATTGAAGGTTCTTGATCTGCCTGATTAAACAGATTGAATATTTTCTCGGGATCTATCATTTTCGTTTTGACTTCCTACTAATTGCTTATAAATACGATAAGCTGCTTCAGATCTTTCTAGGTCAGGATTCTCATCTAACAGTGAAGAGGTTTTGGCTTGCCATTCATCAAATATTCCTCGATTGTAGGCTTTCCAACCTACTTCTTCGTAAAACTCTTCATTAGACGGCATAATATATAGATTTAAGGGGTTCCTAACGTGTTAATAAATATTAATATTCACTCTGTAGTCCACCATCAGTTACTCTTCTGGTATTTACTACTCTATTAATGTTAATTTCATTGCGAAGTTCACGTACTTCATCCTCAATTCGACGATGAACCTGAGCAATATCATCTTGAATAGACTTTTTGGTTTGCTCAATAGTGTTGTGATTATGATCAAATTCTCGATCAACTGTAAAAGCATATTTATCGACTCGAGAATCGACAATTGCTCTTACATCACTTTCTGTAATATCATTTGATACTATAGAATTAGTTAGGGTTTCTAGGGTTTTAATTTGTTTGGATTGTTTAGACACTTTTAACAGCAACCACCCCATAACAAAAGGAACGATTACTGAAAGAGCACCTACGAAAAAATAAATTGTTTCCATAATTTTAAATTGGTTTTAAGTGTTAGGAAACCCCTAAAATCTATTTAATGTAAATATAGAAAGAAAAAGGGACGTAGCCAAGCTACCTCCCTAATTTTTCTTGCCTACTTTAGCTCCACCCGATTTTTTACAAGAATGGGAAACTTGGACTCCGACGGGGTCACCACCTTATTTTAACAAACAAGGAAATTTTGAGCTGCCTATAGGAATCGAACCTACAACCTATTGATTACAAATCAATTGCTCTACCTGTTGAGCTAAGGCAGCACTCAGGCTAGACTCAGTATTATTCAGCTGAAGCTTCTTCACCTTCTACTACTACTTCATCTTCCAAGTCAGTTGTAGTTTCGACAGTAGTTGAGTCAACGACTACTTCTTCAACAACAACCTCTTCTTGAGCAGTAGTATTGCAAGCTACAGCAGCGGCTGCGATTGCGAACATTGCAAACATTTTTTTCATTTGAAAAGAACTTGTTTTAATTGTTAAACATAGGATAAATATACTAATCTTTCTTTACGTTTCCAAGTGCTTTGTCAATTCGGGAATCAACTTTGCGAGAAACTTCTTGAATAGATTTTGTGGTCATCTCTTTAATAGAGTAAATTATTTGATTCTGGTTTTCAACTTGTTTAGCTAAATTCTTAATCATTTCACGAGTCCGTCTAAACTCGAGAAACAACAAAATTAACCCTAACAACATACCCCCCAAAATAAACATAGTTACTGGGTGAGGAAGAACTGTAACTGTTACTTCATTCATATTAATTAAATTTAGCGGAAGGTGTAGGATTCGAACCTACGGAACCTCTCGGTTCAACGGTTTTCAAGACCGCCGCGATCGACCACTCTGCCAACCTTCCATACCACATTTAAGTTGTGGTTAACTTGTTAACGGTGTAGGGATCGAACCTACATTTCTTGGGTCGGGGCCAAGCGTCCTGCCGTTAGACGAACCGTCAATTTTAGCTTATTTCTAAGCACGGCAATATGATATTTCTATCTGGCGATTAGAACCCGACGTCCTATCGTT
>Ga0208161_1000983_pt1 | contig 15678 bp, 12 predicted proteins | sample CB_VirMetaG_3_FD_184538 | JGI IMG/M metagenome (GOLD analysis project Ga0208161, IMG submission 184538) | Freshwater to marine saline gradient viral communities from Chesapeake Bay - CB_1508_1S Viral MetaG (SPAdes) (version 4) | ecosystem: Environmental > Aquatic > Marine > Coastal | place: USA...
GATGATTTCGGCTTAAGACTATCATCGAGACCAGGGGGTGAGCATGTCGATGATTAAGCGCTGGGTTTTACAACCTGTCCGTCGCTGTTGCAGCGGATCCTAGCTCGGGCGGGTAACGCCCGCCCACCTTTTCATAAAAGAATTAGTTTATCGAGGAATTATAAAAATGCAATTAACAAAAGAAATGTTAAAAAGAATCATTAAAGAAGAATTGAGCCTATATCTAGATGAAGGACAATTAAATGAAAAGTTAATGCTTAAAAAGGGAAGGAATGGTTGGTGGAAATTCTCTGAACTCGTAGCAGAGGCTTATAGAGCAGCGCCAATGATGGACCCAGCAGCAGTTGAAGGATATAAAGTATTAGAAGAATGGTTACATGATCACTTTGGAAGAATTAGTCAAAGTGTTAGATTTGAATTTGTCCCAGAACACGTTTACTCTTCAGCTAGAGATTTGCAACAAAGAGTAAGAGATGAGGGCGTAATGTATGTCTCGACCTTGGACGCGGATCATCCAGTGTGGACTGGTGAAGAAGGACTGATAACAAATACAATGTTTAGAGCTTGGCATGACTGGGAAGGACATATTGTGAAGGGGCGAAGTTTTAGTCTTGCTGGTGAAATTGCAGCATATAATGCCCATGCAAGAATGGTTCCTAATGCAGCAATTCCCGTTCTTTTTACAGAAGTTGTTGGTCAAATTTGCTGCTTTTATCAAAATGGAAAGAAAAATTGCGAACAAAAAGCAGCAATTCTTCCAGGTTTTGATTATATTAATGTTGGTGTTGTGGATGGTTACGACATTATAGATAAACAATTAGTAAAGAGATAAGATCATGTCAAAACAATTACTTAGAGAATTTCATGCACTATGCCCTGATGGGATGTGTCCCGATCTGTTAACAGAAAGAGAAAAGAGGGACATCACAGACAACGGAGCGATGTATTTAACTGGTCGCATCCAAACTGCCGAGAAGCAGAATGGAAATGGTCGTGTGTACCCAGACAGCGTTCTCAAACGTGAAATTGAAAACTATCAAAAAATCATCAAAGACAACAGAGCAACAGGTGAATTAGATCACCCTGACGACTCCGTAATTAACCTTAAAAACGTTTCTCACATCGTAGTAGAGTGTTGGTGGGAAGGAAGAGATGTAATGGGAAAAATCAAGGTTCTCGACACTCCTAGCGGCAGAATTTTAAAAGACCTCATCAATGCCGGTGTGAAACTTGGAATCTCGTCTCGCGGACTTGGATCTGTTCAAGAGTCAATGGGCAAAACTGTTGTTCAGGAAGACTTTCAACTTATCTGTTTCGATATTGTATCCGAACCTTCAACACCAGATGCCTATGTTTATCCCAAAGGCGGCTCTCAAAAGCCAACTCGCTTCTCAACAAAGTTACGAGAACAAAAAGAAAATAATATTGACAATCTATTTAAGAAGATTCTTGGAGACTAAATGAATAAGAACGAACTCAAAAAAACATTGAAGCCACTCATCAAAGAGTGCATCAAAGAAGTTATCTTCGAAGAGGGTGTTCTCTCTGGAATCATTTCTGAAGTTGTTAAAGGAACAGGGAGTCAACGAATTGTCGAGACACAACAACCAGTTCAATTTAAACAACCTCAACCACAAGTAGATTACGAGGCTCAAGAACGTAAGCGAAAAGAACAACGACGCAAGATGCTTGACTCAATTGGTCGAGACTCTTACAATGGCGTTGATCTGTTTGAAGGCACACAACCTTTAACTGATAGAGGCGCAGGTCGCACAGCATCTCCTCATGGCTCAAAAGCTCTTGATGGCGTTGCTCCAAACGATCCCGGCGTTGACCTTTCAGCTTTCGGAATGAACCCAGCAATCTGGTCAAAATTAGCAAAGGGATAACAATGGCTACCAACATTACAGAAAGACCTCGTAAAAACGAGAGCATGGAAAAATTCATTAAGCGTTTCACAAAGAAATGCAAAAAATTAGGAATCATCCAAGAAGTGAGAGATCATCAACATTTCACATCTCCATCAGAGAAGAAGCGTCTTGCTCGCAAAAAGTGGAGAGCAAGTCTTAAGAAGAAGAAAAAATAACTATTTAGTCCTAAAGAGAGAGGAAAAATTATGAGTTCAAATATCTATAGCGTAGGGCTTCAGCATGTTGGTGCATATCAGGTAAGTGGAACACCCTACTTGAGTGGATCGGTCTTGCCTGCTTCTACAACAGACTCTCTTCGATTTCAGTTTCCAAAAGTTACAAAAAAGGTGATAGTTAGAACAAATGATGCCGTCGATGTTAGAGTTCATTTTGCTCCTTATCAAGCTAGTTTTGGCTATACTGACGGTGCAGACACTGATGATAATTATGCCATCTTGTCTGGTCCTGGTCATCTTGAATTTGAAGTAAAGTGTAAAGAAATTTTTATCTCAACGGAATCCGTAATTACAACAGAGACAGTTGAGATTTTCGCAGAACTAACAAACATTCCTGCATCTCGAATGTTTAACTTAGATGGTCTTGCGGGGGTTTCTTAAAAATGACTTCTTCTTTTTATAACGTAGGACTTCAGCATGTTGGAGCATATCAAGTTTCTGGTCGACCTTGGCTCAAATGGTATTCTGCAAGTGCTGGAGAAATTAAACTATTTGAGTTTCCAAATGTAACAAGTAAAATAAACATTCAGAATTTGACTGCTGGTCAAGATCTGCAAGTTGCATTTGCTGAACCTAGGAGAGCCTTGAATTTCATAGGTTCGCCAACAACATATTACACCTCAGACTTATCCTCTCTTGCGTTGTCTGAAGCAACTATTTCTATCTGGCTAAATGTAGAGACCATTTCGACAACTAGGGTTTTTGAATTAAAACATTCTACCAGTTCGTCAACAAGAATGCAAATTCACAGTATATCTCCAGATGAGATAAGATTCTTTGTAGATAATACACCGGTGATAACTACAGCGCCATTTAATTTCTCAAATAATGAGTGGGTCAATATTGTATCTACGATAAAGACTGGGGAATCAAAATTGTTTATAAACGGACAACAAATAGGAAATACTAACCTTAGAGCGTTTACGAGCACTTTAAATACTTTAAACTTAGGGGCAGATACTATAAATTTTGACGGCGTTTACGACAATGTTGCTATTTTCTCTAGAGAATTAACATCGACTGAGATCTTAGAATTATATAATAATGGATCATTCAAAGACCCAAGAACAAGCAGTGCTTCTTCGGACATCGCTGGATTTTGGGATTTCGAAGATAATCAATATAAAACTTTCTACTCAACACCTGACTCACTATCTCTGATAAAAGATAGAGTTTCTGGAAATGATTTATCGATAGTTGGATTAACTTCCGATGTCGAGTTTGTAGATGGGCAATTAATTCAAAATGCATTTGATAGACATAAAGTTACTCTCTCTGGTGAATCGGAGATAGAACTAGGGTGTAAAACAAAGCGAATTCTTTTAAAGGCCGTTGGTGCTTTGGACTTCAATATTAAAGCTTCTTTAACAAACATTCCTGCATCTCGCATGTATGAATTGACCGGACCGGGAATCGATGACTAATGGCGAAAGAGTTTGGATGGGCATATGTTGTTGGCCGACAAGGATCGGGTCCTAAGGGATCGATTCAGTTAGCCGGCGAGGGAGTTGAACTTGAGCATGATCCGAATCTAATTTGGTCGGATGATCTCAACGCTCTTCTTGTGTCCGGCAATATCGTTGCTCACAACTTCGAGATTCAAAATCAAACAAAAACTGTTTTTGAGTTTGAGGTGTCGGGATCATCAATTTTCGGAGACACTCCGGATGATCTTCATCAATTCACTGGATCTGTTGATGTAAGTGGAAATGTAACGGCTCACACCTTTTATGGTTGGGGTGGAGACCTTGAGGGTGTTGCGATCAATCATTACACGAATTATGGCGATAACCGTCTTGTAACATCAGTCAATGATAATAGTGTCAACGCAGAAGAAAACCTTTTGTTCGACGGGACTCTGCTAGATGTTATTGGCGATATTCAAGCGTTGGAAATCGATGCGTCACAATTCAGCGGATCTATTGCACTTTTTGGCTCAATGGATGTAAATGATGTTCAAGCCGACCAATTCACTGATGGTATTTTAACAATAGAGACAGGTTCTATCTCAAACGTCAATCATATCCAGTCAACAACAATTGAAGGATTGCTTACCTCTCCTTCGCAACCAAACATCACAGAAGTTGGAACTCTCACAAGTCTCAACGTTGCAAACGATGCAACAATCAATGGAACGCTCTATGTGAAGAGTGCAGATAGCAGAGTTGGAATCAATGTCTCCGATCCTCAAGCAACAGAGGAGATTCTCTCTCCGACAACTCAATTGCGCTTAACAAGCCAAAGAGCGATCTTTGGAATCCAAGATCTCGAATACACAGATCTTTACACAAACACCGATGGTGACTTCTCAATTTCTCCATCAAACGGAAACACAAATGTTGATGGTAATTTAAACGTCTCTGGTGATCTTATCGTTACGGGATCTCTCGTTGCTCGAATGACTGACTTTAGCGTCTCAGCAGATACCTTAACTCTCGGCGACGAACCAACCGACGTTATCACAATCAATGCTAAAAGCATTACTGCACCTAATGATCTCGAGATCAACAGCGTCCTTTTTGTCTCCGCATCAACGGTTGGAGTTGGAGATTACTCAACATCTAAGTTTGGGATTTCGGGAACATCAGATCAATTCTCTATCACAGATGGTTCTCAAACCATGTCCATAAACGTCGAGAATGGCTCCACAACGCTTTCGACAAACTCCCTATCGTTAGACATAGCCAACAACACAAAAGTCCTTGGCGAGGTTGTTGTAGGCTCTAATGGCGACATCATTCTTGATAATGTTGGACAAATTTCATCATCCGTGTCTGTTTCTTCTGAGTCTGGTTATTTCACTAACCTATCTTCAAGCGTAATTACAAATGGCAACACTACCATCAATAGTGAGAACATTGTAACTCCGACTCTTGACGCAACAACAGTGAATGCTGTAAGCCTCGGAGGTACTCTTACCACCACCGCACAGCCGAATGTAACAAGTTTGGGAACGCTAACTTCACTTAATGTTGCAAATGCAGCAAACATCGGAGGCCCTCTCGGAATCAATATCAACAACCCATCCAAGATGGTCGAGATCAAAGACTCAACAACGTCTCAATTAAGACTTACAAATTCAGAGTATGTTTTTGGAATCTCTCAATATCAATACGTTGATCTAAATGCGACGTCAACTGGGGATCTATCAATTGAGCCGAGGTCAGGTAAAGTGATCATTCCTCAGCTTAACTTGACGAACTTGCAACAAGGATCAGCGAACAACTTCTTGTCTGTTGATCAAAACGGAAACGTCATTTTGGCCCCAGCAGTTCAATCTGGGATTGAGGTTAGAAATAGGATCGTCGTTTCAGGCTCATATCAAATGGCAACAGATGATTACTTTGTAGGACTTCAAGCAACTCAAAATTTGACGGTGACTCTACCTGATGCGTCGACCCTATTCAATGGTCAAATCTTTGTTATAAAAGACGAAGCAGAGAACGCCAATGTTTACACCTTGACTATTCAAGCACGAGCAAATCAACTTGTCGAGAACAGACAAAATTTAACACTTTCATCGGCAGGCTCGGCAATTAATTTATATTGCGACGGACAGTCAAAATTCTTCATAATGTAATCTTCTATGTTTCCGTAGTTATGGGAAGTGTAGCATTTTTGTAAACTTTTTTTAACGTTTGGAAACATAGTTTCCAAAGTGACTAAAATAAAAATTCTTTTTCGATTTTCTCGGAGTAGTTAGATGTAGCTCAAGGACTATATGTCTGGAGCTTTATGATCATTATTTGGAGGAAATAATAATGAGTAAATTATTTATTGGAAAAGTCAAGGTTGACGATCAAGTTACCGAATTTGATATGTCGGAATTGGCTGCTGGGAAACTTACTCTCCCAACTGGTGCTATTAAGAACCTTTCAGAGATTTCTGATGGTGTTCTTTTGGGTGCTGGTAATGCCCCTACTGCTGACGGTAGCAAGCTTATTCAAGAAAAGCACTTGAAAGATGTTGAGTCTGTTTTCGAAGGCGAGATCTCTCGCGTAGATGGCGAACTTGCTGCTGAAGTTGCTCGTGCAACAGCTGCCGAAGGCGTTAATGCTACTGCTATCTCTAACGAAGTAACTCGCGCTACTGGTGAAGAAGCTCGTATCGAAGGCAAGCATGATGCTTACGTTATCTCTAACGATGCTGCTTTGGCTGCTGAAGAAGCTGCTCGCATCTCTGGAGATTCTACTCTTCAAACAAACATCAACAACTTGTCTGGCGCTGTAGCTTCTGACTTGGCTACATTGGAAACTGATTTCCAAGCTGCATTGGACGCTGAAGAAGCGTCACGCATCGCTGCTGATGGTGTTCTTCAAACAAACATCGATGCAGAAAAAGCTCGTATCGATGCAATGTTGGCTGGTTCTTCTGTAGACTTCGATACTTTGAAAGAAATCGTTGACGCTTATCAATTGGCTGATACTGATATCGTTTCTTCTATCGTTTCTTTGTCTGGTGCTTTGAACACAGAAATCGCTGACCGTATTGCTGATGTAGATGCTGAAGAGACTCGTGCTCTTGCTGCTGAAGCATTGTTGCAAACTAACATCAACAACGAAGCTTCTACCCGTGCTGCTGCTGATTCAGCTGCTACTACTGACCGTGCTGCTATCCGTTCTGAGTTTGCTGCTGCTGACTCTGCTGAGGCAACTGCTCGCTCTGCTGCTGACGGCGTTCTTCAAGCAAACATCGATGCTGAAGCTGCAACTCGTTTGGCTAAAGACAACGATCTTCAAGCTGAATTGGATGCAACTCAAGCTGGTGCTGGTTTAGCAATCGACGGCGCTTACGCTGCTCCTGCTTCAAACTACATCTCTGCTGCTACTTCTTTGATGGACGCTGACAAGAAATTGGATGCTGCTATCAAGGTAAATGCTGATGGTTTGGCTGCTGAGATCACCAATCGTGCTGCTGCAGATTCAACTCTTCAATCTAACATTGATGCAGAAGCTGCAACTCGTTTAGCTAACGATACAACTTTGCAAGGCAACATCGATGCTTTGTCTGGCGCTGTTGCGGCTGACTTTGCTGCTATCGAAACTGATATGCTTGCTGCCGTTGCTGCTGTTCAAGCTGATGTAGATCAAAACGAAGCAGATGCTGATGCTGCTATCCTTGCAGAAGAAACTGCAAGAATTGCTGCTGATGGCGTTCTTCAAGGTAACATTAATGCACTTTCTGGTGCTGTTGCTGCTGATTTAGCTACAATGGAATCTGATTTCCAAACTGCTTTGAATGCTGTTCAAGCTGATGTAGATCAAAACGAAGCAGATGCTGATGCTGCTATCTTGGCCGAGGAAACTCGTGCTTTGGCTGCCGAAGCTGTTCTTCAAGGCAATATCAACGCATTGTCTGGCGCTGTAGCTGGTGACTTTGCTGCAATGGAAACTGCTTACATCGCTGCTGATGCTTCTTTGCAAGCTCAAATCGATGACATCTTGTCTAACACAGATCCTGCTGCTTTGGATTCTTTGACTGAGATCGTTGCTGCTTTCCAAGCTGCTGATGCTGATTTGACTACTTCAATCACTAACGTATTGGGAACTCACACTTCTGAATTGAATGCGTTCTCTGGTGCTGTAGCTGGTGACTTCGCTGCTATGGAAACTGCTTACATCGCTGCAGATGCAGTTGTAACTTCTGCTTTCCAAGCTGCTGACGTAGTTCTTCAAGGTAACATCGATGCTCTTTCTGGTGCGGTTTCTGTAGAAATCGATGCATTGGAAGTTGGTCTTGCTGATGAAGAAGCTCGCGCATTGGCTGCTGAAGCTGTTTTGGCTGCTTCTATCACCACTGAAGAAGCTGCAAGAATTGCTGGTGATGCAACTCTTCAAGGTAACATTGACGCATTGTCTGGTGCTGTTGCAGCTGACTTCGCATCTTTGGAAACCGACTTCTTGGCTGAAGTTGCTCGTGTTGAAGCAGAGTCTGATGCTGCTGAAGCTACTTTGACTGCTAACTTGGCTGCTGAAGTAACTCTAGCACGTTCTGAAGAAGCACGTATTGAAGGCAAGTTCGATGCACACTTTGACGGTTTCGTTAAGGTTGCTTACTTGACTGAAGCTGATTCTGCAATGGGTGCTGCTACTCACTACATCGTTAACGCTTCTGCTCCTAAAGCATTTACTTTGCCTGTAATGACTGAAGAATACTTCATCATGGTTAAGGTTGCTGAAGGTTCTGAGTCTGTTACTTTCTCTGCTGCTGGCGGTGAGTCTATCGACGGTGAAGTTGACGGAAACGTTGTTCTTCACGGCGGTGCATCTGCTATGTTCGTTAAGAAAGGTGGAGTTATGTACTTGTTCTAATCTCTGATTAGCTAGCGCATAATGCCTTAGAGGTATTGACCTTGGGCCTCGAGGGGAAACTTTCGAGGCCTTTTTTTTAAGACAAAAAAACATCTTTGGAGGATAAAAAATGTCTGTAACAAAATATACTGCTGGTACATCAGCACCAGATGGAGCTTCAGTTGGTATTTCACCAGAAGCAAACCAAAACACAATGATTTGCATTGGCTTTGCCGAGATCGAAGTTTATGGAAAGAATGGAGCATCTTGGGAGTTAGTTGGTACAACTACTTCAGAAGATAAAGTTGTATTCGTTCCTTTCACAACTTACTCAGAAGTTTTCTTCAAGTCCAACTCAGGTTCTGAGGAAACTGTGCGTGGAGTTTTCATGGAAGACTCTTTAATTAAATCCGCTGCACCTGCTCCAACTTCAGTTACTGAAATTGGCGATATGCCGGCATTTTCTGCTGCTGACGCTGGAAAGGTTCTTTCTGTCGATGGTTCCGGAAACCTTGTTTGGATTACAAGATAATATTGGAGAAATAAAATGAAAAAGCAAAAATTTATGAAGTTGTCTGCTTTTACATCTGACCCATCAATTGAAAGCTCTTTCGCAGCACCAGTAACACACAATAGTGAAATCTCTGTTGTTTTTGGTGGAAAGAATATTTCTATTCATGGTTGGGATGGAAGTGCATGGACAACAATTTACACATGGAATAGTTTGGACCAGCAGTTCACTTTCGAGAACACTTATCAAAACTATTTCCTTAAGTCTCTTACTGGCTCTGAAGAGTTGATGAGAGTATCTTTCTTCTCTGGAGATAGATATGAAGGCTCAACTCCTTTGATGGCCGGAGTTCAACGTGACCTTAAATTGTATGACGTTGATGAGGTTCCTGTCTACACCGCATCTGATGCAAATAAACTATTGACCATTATGTCCGATGGTTCTTTGCGTTGGTTGGGTATTAGCGAGTCTTACGTTGTTGAAGTTATTGGAGGCGGTGGAGATCCTGCGCCACCTGCTGCTACAACTCTGTTAAGTCAATCAACTGCTTTTGGTGATGCATCTTACAATGCCTCAACAGATGTTATGACATTTGATGGGACTGGTGATTATGTTACGTTCGATGGTGGCCATGCCTTTACCGATGTAATTACCTATGGCGCTTGGTTTAAGACAACTGCTACTGGTGACAGAAGAATCATGTCTTCTCACGTAAGAGCAGCTCCAAGTCACAATGGCTGGTTTTTCATGCTAAATAATGGTACTCTTGAATTTAGAAGACCAAACCAGACTTTCTTTCAGTCCACTGGACCTAGTGGCTTGAATGATGGTAATTGGCACTTCTTTGCTGTTTCGTGGACAGCTGGTGGGACTTCAATTGCTTATCTAGACGGTGCTCAAATTGGTTCGTTCTCCGGAGGAACGGCAACCGGCTACATAGAAGGTTGGGATCTTTACATTGGAGCGAACTCATGGGTTGGAAATGATCCATATGGAAATTTCCAAGGTGACATCGGAGGCGCATTTGTTGAAAATGAAGCAATGACCCTAGAGCAGATTCAAGCAATCTACGACAATGGCCCAGAGTAATTATTTCTAGTCTATAAACTTATTAAGTTATTTTAACTAAATAGGTTCTTGCCTCGATGCGAAAGTGTCGAGGCATTTTCTTTTTAAGAGCTCTTTTGGAGTTTTGTTTATCCTTACACTATTTAAAGGAGAAAAGAATTCTAGGAGAAAATTGATGTCAAACATGCTAGAGCAAGCCATCGCCGACGCTGCAGCGTTGAGAGAACAGGCAATTAAAAACGCAGAGCAATCTGTTATTGAAAAATATTCTCATCAAATTAAAGAAGCTGTTGATGCAATGCTTGAAGGCAAAAGTTTAAACAGAGTCAATAGTGTAATCTCAGAAGTTGAAAGTGAACTAAATGAAGAGATGGAATCTATGCCTACATCTTTCGGCGGAACACAACAAGGTTCAACCATCGAAGCACCACCCGCATGGGACAAGAGATATGAAGATATCTCAGTTAGATTTACTGCTCTGGTAGAATCCATGACGGAAGTCGAAGATGGAGTTGTTGAGATTGATTTAGAAGAATTTCAAATGTCCCCAGAAGATGAAATGAATGCATCATCAGAAGAGCCTCTAGGAGGATCGTTAGAGGGTGATTTAAAAGCCCCAGAGTCTCCAGAGGGTGATGCAGGCGGTGACGATTTAGGAAGCATTCTCAATCAATTACAAGAATCTAAACAACAACAAGAAGAAGAAAGCGAAGAGGATAGTGAAGACATTCAGCTTCAAGAGATCCTTGACATGTTGGGTGAAGAGCTTCACATGGAAGATGGAGAGGAACCTTGGACCCACGGTGGTCAAGTAGGCGGTTCAGCCGTAGATCCTATCAAGAGAAAACAAGCAGAAGATGCTCGAAAAGCTTACGAAGCAAACATGCTTGAAGAAGACGAAGAAGAATCCTCATCCGAAGAAGACGTAACTGCCGAGAGCAGACAAACAGAATTATATGAGACAATCGAAGCCTTGACGGCACAAAACGATAAGTTGGTTGATGTCCTTGAAAGACTCGAGAACCATCTTGACGAGGCTCTATTGTCAAATGCAAAACTTTTATACCAGAACCGCACTCTGGGTGATGCCTCCCTGAATGAGCGACAAAAATCCAAAATTGTCGAAGCCATCGCAAATGCGGAGTCTCCGAAGGAAGCAAAGCAACTTCACGAGACACTCAAAGCTGCAGTGGGATCAACGCCTAATAGCAAGAAAGGTCCACAATCACTGAGCGAGTCCGTCAACCGTAGAAGTAATTTATCTGCTATGTTGAACTCGAGACAAAACATTAACGAAAGCAAGCAAAGCGCTGATCCATTCTTGGAGAAGATGCAAAAGCTTGCAGGCATTAAAAAATAATTTAAGGAGATTTAAAATGTCTATTATCGAAACTCTTACAGAAGGGATGGTACAACGCAATATGCAACAAGAAGGTGCTGCCCTTTTGAACAAATGGTCTGCGACTGGTCTTTTGGAAGGCTTGTCTAACGACGAACAAAAGGCTAGTATGGCTCGTCTTTTGGAAAACCAAGCTCGCGAATTGTTGCGTGAGTCTAACACAATGGCTGGTGGCGATGTTGAAGGTTTCGCTGCTGTTGCTTTCCCAATCGTTCGCCGCGTTTTCGCTGGCTTAATCGCTAACGATTTGGTATCTGTTCAACCAATGTCTTTGCCATCTGGTTTGATCTTCTTCCTTGACTTCACATTCGGTGACGAATTGGATGGTATTTCCTCATCTGGTCGTCTTGGCGAAACTGCTGGTTCTTCAATCTACGGTCAAGGCGTAGTTGGTAAGGACATCATCAACGGTGTTAACTTGGGCTCTGCGAACATGGACGGTCAACCTTACGGATTCTCATCTGCATACAGTTCTCCAACTGGTTCTATTGCTGCTGGACAAACTCTAAATGCGGTCTCTTTGGATCTTCAAGGGAATGCTCTTACTTGGACAGCACCTAACACCATCGATGGTGATACAATTTTGAACACCTTGATTGCTGATACTTCAGGCGAAGCTTTGTTATCAATGCTTAAGCATGATCCAGACGTTCTTTTGGAGCATGGTGCAAAATACTTGCGCGTAAGTTCTTGGGCTTACCCAACAGACTTCAATGAAGATCACTTGTCTCAACTTGTTCTTCCTTTGGCTGGTGCAACTCAAATCCGTCGTTTGACTCAATTGGATCCAAACAACGCTGGTCAAGTTTTAGTTTTCCACGTTGGCGCTGCTTCAATTGCTGCACCAACAGCCACAACTGCTGGTGAATACCCAATGATTGACGGATTCACTGCTGGCTCTACTCCTTTGGGTTCTATTGCTGGTGCTGGTGCTGGAACTTGGGGACTTGAAGGAAACACTGAAATCCCAGAGATCGACATCAAGGTTGATTCTATCGCAATCACTGCTGTAACCAAAAAGTTGAAAGCAAAGTGGACTCCAGAATTGGGTCAAGACTTGAATGCTTACCACAACTTGGATGCTGAAGTAGAATTGACTTCTATCTTGTCTGAGCAAATTGCTTTGGAAATCGACCGTGAAATCTTGGCTGACTTGGTTAACGGTGCTACTGCTGGAACTTACTACTGGTCTCGTTCTCCAGGCTTGTTCGTAAACCGCGTAACTGGCGCTGCTTTGACTGGTGGTACTGTTGCTCCTGACTTCACTGGTACTGTTTCTGAATGGTACGAAACTTTGATCGAAACTATCAATGACGTTTCTGCTCAAATCCATCGTAAGACTTTGCGTGGTGGTGCTAACTTCGTAGTTCTTTCTCCTGAAGTTGCTAACATCCTTGAGTTCACTGCTGGTTTCCGTGCAAACGTTACTGCTGACGCAGACAAAGGCGACATCGGCGCTGTTAAGGTTGGTTCTTTGAACCGTAAGTTCGACGTTATCGTTGATCCTTACTTCCCACGTAACGCTATCTTGGTTGGACGTAAAGGTTCTTCTTTCTTGGAGTCTGGTTATGTTTACGCACCTTACGTGCCTCTTCAAACTACACCAACAATCTTTGGAACTGAAGACTTCGTTCCTCGCAAAGGTGTTATGACCCGTTACGGTAAGAAAATGGTACGTCCTGATATGTACGGTTTGGTTATCGTTCGTGGATTGACTGGGTTGGATGAAGCTTAATCTTTAATCAATCATAAGTCTCAAGACCCCTTCTCTTCGGAGTTGGGGTTTTTTGTTTTTTAGTGATTAAATGAACTATTTAAAGAGAACAAAAAAATGGAGAATCACCAATGAAGATAGGAAAATCAGTTACAAAAGCATTTAAGAACTTGGTAATTAAAACAAACCAAAATCAAGGACTTTCATTGAGTAAAAAACTTGGAGTAACAATCATTCCAATCGGAGTAGACGATCTATTTGTAGCATTGCCGAGCCTGAAGGACACCTACACCTACAACATCATTAACACAGATGAGATGTCTGGGAATATCACACTTAAAACATCAGATGGGGCGTCCTTCAAAGGTCTTGTTCTCAACAATAGCAATGGATTATTGTCAATTGATCCAATTCAATTTGGAACTGATGAATTTATTTTAGAAAACAATATTAAAGACGGATCTTTTATTCAAACACTATCGAATGGATACAGTTGGTTTATTTGGTCTGTCGCAACTGGTGGAACAATATCTACAGGAAATAATGGACAAATTAGTCGACCATACATTCCAACAATTCAACAGCCAACTTATGCAGATGTATTAATAACTTCGTTTACATCTAATACAGACTTCCCATCTTTAACGGCAGAGCACGACCTATTTTTCGTAGGGACTGCTGAGCCAAACTCTACATTAGAAATTGTCGAGGCTAGTGGACTGGTTGCGACTCAAACTACCCAAGTTGATAGCAATGGAGATTGGTCTTGGGACATTTTGAATATTTCAAACGGTTCATATACATTTACTTTTACATCAAAAATAAACAATTTACCAGTCGGGCAATCAGCTTCTCAAATTTTCGCTGACAATACAGGCCCTCTCAGATTTACAACTCCATTAAGTTTTTCCCCAGATCCAGCAGAGATTATTGATTTTGCTTCATTAGCTTCGGCACAAGATCCATATGGAAATCCGATTGCTCTTACTATAGATTCCTCTTCTTGGAATGCAAACTTGAATCACGGAGATACTTTCCAAGTCATTTATAGTTTTAGTTATAACGGAATTGATTACGAAGAAACCGTAGAAGGAACAATTGTTGATGACACTCCACCTGCAGCACCAGTAATAAATTCTGCTTCAATTGTGAACGTCAATGAGTTAATCGCAGATGGAACATCAGAGCCCAATAAGACTATTACTTTATTTCAAGGAAACACTGTGATTGGTACCACAACCTCTGACGGAGCTGGTTTTTGGTCTATTTCCGGAATCATTATCGCTTTTAATTCAAACTTTAACTTAAAAGCGCAAGCATCTGAGATTGGTTCAGGTTTAAATGGAATTAATAGAAGTGCGTTCTCAAATGAAATTCCAATCAACTTAGTTCAACCTCAAACTCCAACGCCTACGTTAACAATCGCTGGAGAAACATCTGGTGTTTGGACAAATATCTCTAACAATATCACACTAACGGGAACTACAGTAGTTGGTGCAGGAATTGCTCTAACTATGCAAGGAGCAACATTGATTAGCGGACCAACCGTTGATCCTGCCGGCAATTGGACGGCTGATATTTCAGTTTTGGACGAATCTGTTACCCAAATTTTCGCACAAGCAACTTTACCAAATAACAATCCATCTCAACAAGCCAACTTCCAATTAAATGTTGACCGCGTCAACCCAGTAATTACAGTAACGGGAGGTGCACAAACGGTCTATCTTGGAGATATTGGAACCTCAAACGATCAAGGAGCGACAGCCACAGACTTCTCGCCAGTAACTGTTGTATCAGATTGGGCAACTGCAGTTGACGCAACTGAAGGCACAAAGACCGTCACTTACACTGCAACTGACGCTGCTGGTAATACTGCGATTGCTTCGAGAACAGTGACCGTCACAACTGAGGTTATTGTTCCTACAAACCTAGTTGCCGTAGATAACGGAGACGGAACTGTTACTTTAACTGGTGATGTCGTTGGGACTTATGCGGACAACTTAGATGTTAAGATCAATGTTATCGATAGCGCTGGATTGGAAGCAGTTTATCAAGTGTCAAGCTCGGATGTCTCGTTCGCTGTTACTGGTGGCTCTTTTACTGCAATCATGATATTGGACGCAGATACTTATACATTTGAAGCACAGACCATCAACTTAATCGGAGAAGCATCGTTGTTTGATGATTGCACAGCTTCAAACTCCGTTCAGGTTGTGGAACCTGAACCAGCTGGGGAGTTTTATGAAGATAGATTGCATAGTACAACAATTGGAGACTACACCAATCCAACAAACGTCTTGACTCAAGCAACTTATGATGATTCAACCGGTGTTTTGACTGTAAATAGCTATAGTGCACCAGAAGCAATTCTAAATGTTAATGGTGGAACTACTGCTTTTGCAACAAACAATGACCCAGCAAACGATGGAGACTTAACAAAAAAGGTTTCTATTTCAATGTGGCTTAAAACTAGTGCTGGTTTCACAGGAACTAGAACTTACATGCAAGTTTTTAGAGTTGATAATGCAAACACTCCAAATTACCCTTTAT
>Ga0208161_1000984_pt1 | contig 15675 bp, 17 predicted proteins | sample CB_VirMetaG_3_FD_184538 | JGI IMG/M metagenome (GOLD analysis project Ga0208161, IMG submission 184538) | Freshwater to marine saline gradient viral communities from Chesapeake Bay - CB_1508_1S Viral MetaG (SPAdes) (version 4) | ecosystem: Environmental > Aquatic > Marine > Coastal | place: USA...
CGACCGTGTTCTGCACGATCCGCTCGATGGCGTTCTGAATCACGATCTGCACGCCGTTTGCGCTCGTAATGTTCTCACTGCCCGTCAGCGTGCCAGCGTCAGCGAAGTAGTTGAGGCCAGCGGTGTAGTTGCCAACCGTGGTCAACTGCGTAGCCATCCGCAAACTGCGGAGCGTCATCATCTTCTGGGCCGCGATGCGAGCATGCGAGGCCACGACATCCCACTGAGCCTGGCGAGCAGTCTCCTGCGGGATGTGGAACGAGGACTGGAACCGCTGGCAAGTGAACTGTGTCCACTCGATGTCATTGTTGATGCCAGTCGGACGGTCCTCACCGAGAGGCCACTGAAGATCCTGCGTGTTGACCACGCGGGCAGTCTCCTCCTCGTCGATGCGGAGGTAGTAGCCACTCATCTGCTGCACCGGCACGATCTGCGCGTACTGCGTGATCGGGAACCGATTAGCGGCCCGCGTGAACTCAATCTGGATCTGCCCGGTGGCAGCCGAGAAGGTGGGCACAAAGGTATTCAGCCCACCGCCAATTCCGTATTCAGCCATTTGTCATTGCTCCTTGTTTTGGGGTTGGCTGTAGATCAGGTGTAACGAGCGAATCCGGCGATGCGCTGCACGCGGATGATCGTGCCAGAGGCTGCGCTCTGTAGGGCGATGAAACCCTGGTAGTAGAGGCCAGCGGGCGAGGTCGCCGCCACGACGGCCTTGCCGTCCGAATCGGACTGCACCATTGAACCGCGGGTGATGTTGCCACCCGCCTCAACCAGAACCGTTCCATCCGCACCGCCCTGAAGGGTGATGGGCTGGCCGGAAACGGCATGGTTGCCGCTCAGGGGGCCATTCGTGCTTCCATCGCTCACGCCGACCACGCCAGCCGTGGCGTTGCTGGCCTGCAAGCCAGTGTCATCGGCAGCGGCGGACGAGACAACGAAACGGTACGGGAGGATGGTGCCGCCTGCGATCAGTGCCGGAGTGTCAGAGAAAGATCCCATGATTCAGTTCCTTTCGATCAGGCCTTTTGGCCCGAATACTTGGCGAACAGCGTCTTGAACTTGGCGAGGTCGCCCGCCGCCTCGGCCACGGCCCGAGCCGTCGCCGCCTTCACATCCAGAGCCGGGCCGCCCTCGTCGGTCACGGCATGAGCCGCAATCGGAGCCACCCCGATGGGGTCGCGGGCCATCGTGGCCTTCCAGAAGGCCATCTTGGCCTCCGGGCGAGCCGTGTCGGCCAGTTCCTCGACCATCGCGTTGCGGAACTTGCCGCAGCGGTAGCCGCTGGAAATCATCCCGTCCACCTCGCGGCCAAACCGCTCCAGGCGGAGTTGACGCTCCAGCGTCTTGTTGGATTCCTCAAGCGCCTGCACGCGGGCAAACAGCGCCTTCTCAGCCTTGCTGCCGGACCTGCTCATCTTTGCCTTTCCGCCGTAAGCGGCCTCCATCTCCTCTTCCTCCTCTTCCTCCTCGCCGGAGTGGGAGCCGATGTCCACATGGACATCATCCTGCATTTCGTCCTTGTCCTCGTCGGCCTCAAACTCCATGCCGCTGGCGGCCATCGCCTCGGCATCGGCCTCCTGCTCGTCCTTCAGTTCGTCCTCGGCCTCGCACTCCATAGCGGCCGCGGCGACCTTCTTGGCCTCCTCATCCTCCGCCTCCATGCGCTTCTTCATCTTGCTCGGCATTTGCTTCTTTCCTGTTCCTGCGGATGGGATGAATGTGTTGAGTCCACCGCCTACGCCAATCTCCGCAAATTGGTCCGGCGAGTCAAGAGTTATGCGCACGGTGCCCATCGGCCTCTCAAATACGGCCTTCTCACCGCGCTTCGTGAATCGTGTGTCGGGCAGTGGCCGGCGGGGCGTGTCGCGCCCAAGCAAAGCCACTTCCGACAGGTGATTGTCCTTCCAAATCTCCGCTGATCGGCGGGGATAGGCGTTGGATGCCAGCAGGGAATCGAACGCCTCCTTCGGCATCTCGACATCCCCGACCACATAGCCGACCCCGTTCCGCTCCTGGTACTGCACGCTCACGACATCGCCTACGGCCTCGGGCCGGGTGGGCTTGCCGTCCTTCTCGTGTTCGATGACCAGTTTGGGACGGCTACCCCGCTGGATGAACTTGCCGGTGCGGGAGACGATGTTCCGCACGCGGTCATTGTCGTACTGCTGCATCGCCTCATCCTCGCCGGAGTCGATGGCGGGATCGTAGGCCATGAAGAGTTCAAGGCCGCGGATGCGAACCTTGCCTTCGGGAGTCTGCTCGACGGTGTGGGATGCTGGCATGGTCAGGCAAACCGCTCCTTGCGTCCCTTGCCGAAGTAGAAGCGATCCTCCACGGCCATCTTGTCCTTCACGCCGGGGCGGGAGAACCGCACCTTTGCCTCTTTCATCAACGATTCCAAGATATCCTTGATTCTTGTTGATGTATTCATATCAACTGAATTGGATGCCCTGCGAAGATAAGGAATCGCCTTGCTGACGAATCCATCATCAATCAGGGATTCGGCTTCTAGCAGTAGATGTTCGATTTCAGAATCCGTGGCTCTGGCGAACTTCTCGGGCTGGCCGGGGCGGGAGGCGGTCACCTTGCTCAGCACAAAGGGTGCGTTTCCAATCCACCTGTTGCCATCAAGTTGATAGTCAACGAATGTTCCCCACGGCGTGTCCTGCATTCTGATGTCGGTGACCTTGTAGGTCTGGCCTTTCTTCATGCCTTGCACGGAATCTTGCGCCACGACCTTATCGCCGACCTTGAATCGAGTACTTGCGGACATCTTGTCCTTCGCGCCGGGGCGGGAGGCCCGAAGTGTCTCCGCGTATCGCTTCAACTCATTCACGCTGCCATCCTTGACTTTTGTCGATGCTCTACCGGGTGCAGATCGATAAAGAGTTCCTCTGCCAGTTCTCTCATCTACCACAATCGAAAACTTTGTTCCATTGATGGTTGCTTCCCATCCCTCGGAAAAGTCTCCCCAGCCTTGCGAATGCGTCTGTGACCAATTAGCCATTCTTCACCTCCACATTCCAGTAGCGTCCGATGGCCTGCACCGGGCTGGTTGCGTTGTAGCCCTTCGTCGCCACGCGGCGACCGAAGTCGCGGGCCAGGTCCGCGTCCTCAAACGAGATAACGAGCGTGTCGCTGCCAGCCTGCACGGCCCGCCATCCGCCCTCGGGCATTACCTTCGCCGCGAGCAACTTGCCGAGCATGGGCGAAGTGCTGGCCTCCGCGAACGATCCGCGATCAAGGCTGGATGCGTCGAACTTCTCGGGCTGGCCGGGCTTGCTCCATCGAAGTACCTCGCCGCCCGCCCAATGCCAAACGGCCTGCGGGATTTCTTCCCGAATGATTGTGTCAAGACCACGAGCGCGAGACATTAGGCCACTTCGATCACCCGAAATTGCCGCGTCGAGAACCGCCTTTAGTCCCCAATAATCGTCGCTATCCAACCGTTCTCCCTTATCTGCTCGCTTCTTGTATTCCGCAACGACCCGCTTCAGTTGAGCGATGGCGGAAGCCGGTGGACGCGAGGCCGCACGGATCTGCTGCTGCTCCTTCGGCGAAGGGGCCGCAAACCGCTCGGGCTGGCCGGGGCGGGAGAATGACTTTCGCAAGAAACCATTCAGCAATGTGGCTGCTTCCGTGAATCCGCGTCTAGCAAACTCCTGCTGCAACGCAGTGATTTTCTGGCGGAGTTCCGGGTTTTGTGGCCCAACAGTCCACACTACCATTCTCCTCAAATCAAAACTCTCACGCATCAGGCGATCGTAATCCATCTTTTCGTACCCATAGCGATCAAACCGCTCGGGCTGGCCGGGGCGGGACATTGCAACCTTGTAATAGTCATTCGGCTTCGCCCCCCGTTGATTTGCGTTTAGCCAACCGACCGCCTCGCGGAATCGCATAGGTGCCGGAAGCCATATTTCCTTACCGGATGGATCGACAAAGATCCAAACAGTTGGCCCAACCGAGTCAATCTTTTGTCGCGTCGCCGATTCCCACCTTCTAATACTCTGTGGATCAATACGAAGAAACTTCTCGGGCTGGCCGGGGCGGGAGAACCGCTTGTTTGGATGACCCCTTGCGATCTGCCTATCTATCCAACGCTGTGCATCTTCGCGAGTCTTGAATCGTGCAGATAGAATACGCTCTCCAATCCAAGCGAAATAAGCATTGAACCTGATCCCGATGCGATGTCGTTCTTTGTCGATGCCATACTCGGCATCCTTCGTTTCCTTGTGAAGGATATTCTTCACATCGTCCGTGTCGAACTCCGAGTTTCGGGCTAAGTAGAACTTGTCCTCTGCCTTCATCGTTTGAATCCTGGGTCTGGGTACTCGCCTCGGTCGATGATCTGCTGCCGTCGTGCGTTATAGCGAGCCAACGCCCGCTGATCTAGAGTTCCGTCCCGCTTCACGAACCCCATGCTCTGGGCCTCGTCAAAGGTCACAGGCTCCAGCGAACCACGGCAATTGAACCCGTTAGGCGGCACAAGCCCCTGCCGGCGGAAGTCCTCCGCCGTTGCGATGTAACCATCCATCTGCCAGTGCGATCCGGGGTTTCTGCTCTTGCCCTTGGGACGGTAGACACCGCCAGGGGCACCACGGGTACGCCGGTCGTGAATCTCCACCAGCCGCAGCAGCGGTGCCCACCGAGCGACCGCCTCGCCGCTCATCGCGTCCACGGTGGCATCGTTGTACGCCGCCGCAACATTCGTGCGGTACACGGTTTCCGCTCGGGCGGAGGTCATCCCAACGATGCCCTCGACCTGCGCCCTCCGAATAAAGGAAGATAAACTTCCAGTTCGTAGACCCTTCGGCGTGGTCTTGGTTTCGATGGCACGGGCGATCAGGTCGCGTATGCGCTTGGCCTGGGCTGCCGTAGCGCCCTTGATGCGGAAGGTGCCACGCATGACATCCCGCAGCGCCTCCAGCCGCTTGGTGAGGTCACGGATGGCGCTTCGGCTCTCCGCACGGGCCAGCCGCTCGGCCAACCGCTCCGCCTCCCGCCGGATGCGTTGCACGGTCTGCCACGATCTGGGGATGCGGGTTCGGAACTTCCGTACGGCCTCCCACCATGTCCCCACCGTGAACGCCGGCCTAGCCGATGCGAATGTCTCCGGCCTGTCCTCGGGCCAGTCTGCGGCCTCCCATTCGGCCCCCTGCCGCTTGGCCGCCGCGTGGGCCTGTGCCTGCCCGGCTAGGGCTGCGAGCGTCAGGACGCGGCCTAGAGCCTCCCCGTAGCGTTCCCACGCTTCCTCCGCGTCCTCGGGTTCCTCGCGTACCTGAGCCGCGAGCGCGGCCCTGTACCAGCGGCCCGCCTCCGCGATGCCCTGCCGGTAGATGCGTTCTATCTCGGTCACTTGCGGCGGGTCTTACGCTTGGCCTTGCGCTTGGGCTTGGCCGCCTTCGTCTTACGGCCCTTCTTCGCGTGCAGTTCGCCCCGCCGCTTCATTGACAGGGCGATAGCCACGGCTTGGTCCTGCGGGTAGCCCTCGTCGCGTAACAGGCTGATCTTCCGGCTCACGGCATCGTCATCCGCCGCGTTCTCGTCCTTCCCCTCGGCCTTGTCCAGAGCGTCCACCTTCCGCTTCGCCCATGACTTGCCAGCGTCGCCGCCCCAGAGCAGCCATGCGATGTAGCCGGCGGAATCCTCTCCCCATCCCTCGCCCTGCTTATCCACCTCGTGCCGTGCGAAATACGAGTGCATTCTTCTTACAGTCGATGGAGATAGCGTCTTGCGGTTCGACAAATCGCGGGCACGGGCAACGCCTACCTCGGTGCCGCCTCGGCCATGCTTCCGCCGCAGATCCAGACCACGCTCCGCAGCCGAAGCCATCTCCGCCGTGGGGGTTAGGTCGATGTCCGACAGGGCGAATCTGTCCTTCCCAAACTGCTGGATTTCGTCAGATCCGGCTTCCCCAGACGGCCCGATGTCCTCGCCCATCGGACGGACATCCATCGGCGGCATCCCTCCCTCCGCCGGTGCCTGCAACACAACCTCATCGTCCTCCGGCTCCGCGAGGCCCAACACCTTCCGGGCCTCACGCTCCGACACCCGGCCACCCAACTTCGTGAACGCCTCAATGGCCTTCATGTATTCGTCGGGATTCGGCTTGCTCACGCTGAACGAGAACTGCGGCGGCACGCCCTCATCCCCGAAGTTCATGCGGTACAGCGGCGTAACCACCTCGCGGGTCATCGTTTCCGCGAGAGCGTTCGCTACATAGGTCATCTGCCGATTGAGCGTCTGCGCGTGCTGGTCGCCAATGCTGCTACCAAGCCCAGTAGACACCGCCTGGCTCGTCCCCGTCTGGCCAAGGATCACTTCCTTGATGTTCTCCGTGAGATACTCCACCATCTTTGCGAACGCCTCGGCGTTGCCGCCGTTCGGCTCCATGATCGACAGGCCATAGCCCGCGTCCGTGCCGTCTGCGTTCTTGGGAATCAACACGGAAACATCGCCAAGCAAGTTCTGCATGGCGGTTTCCATGTCGGCCTTGGCCTGCTCATTGCCTACCGGGTAGTTGCCTACGCGGATGCCGGCGGAATACCGCTCAATGTAGGTGGCCCAGTTCTGGAGCGCGGCCTGCTTGAGCGACCAGTAGTACCAGCACAGGTCGCGCATGCCCCGGCCCAGATAGGCGTTCTCAGCCTCGTATGGATCATCGAAGTCCACGCCCTGGGGCTGGTAGGTGTGCAATGCGATGGTGGCACGCTGCTGGTCATCCAGCGGCAGGACGCGAGCATCCCAACCGATCACAGTTCCATTGATCTTGTCCGTGTCCGGTGCCGCGCCGCCGATGGTTTGCGTGTAGTACCTCGGGCCAACCTTCATCCCCAACTGACCGAGTTCGGTCATGGTGAGGCTGTCGCCGTGGATCGGAAGCCAGTCCCGGATATACACGACATCATCGGTCTTGCCGAACACCATGTTCACCGCCGACCGCCCGTACCACAGGGCATCAAGCAGGTGCCGCATGAAGTCCGTAAGCCGCGGGGTGGACTTCAGGATCTTCTCCACGAACGCGGCCTGCTCCACGGAATCCTCGTCCTGCATGAAGTCCGCAGGAGCCTGGACCGCCCATTCGCTGCACGCCACCGAGAGTTGCAGCATGAGCAGCGGACCCATGATGTCCGGGTCGTACCGCATCTGCCGCTGTAGCCGTCGATCCGACCGGAACGCGAGCGACCCCTGCCGCAGGATCTTGTTGACGCTCAGGTAGTACGAGCGCTGCATCTCCACCGGCGTAACCAGGGGCTGCCAGACAGGCCGCAGCGTCATCTGGTCGCCGCCTTGCGTATCTGCCGCTGCCTGCTTGGTTTCGTCGCTCATGGAGTCCTTCCGTATAGCCGCCACAGTTTGTCCCGCGTGTCCCGTACCGTTGCGGGCTTCGATTTGGGATCATATCGGCGGGTGCGGGCATGCTCTAGAAGATCGACCACCGCGTCCACGGAGTCATCATGCTCGGCGGCAGGGAATGCGATCATCTCATCACGGATTGGCTGCATGGCCGCTTCCAGCCCGCCCTCCGGTCTGCACCGCAGACGGAGTTTCGACTGTTCCACCGCGGGCTGCGCCTCGCTCGCACGGGTGATTTTGTCTTTCGTGCGGGACAGGCGATTGACGGGGATGCGTGTGCTGGCGGCCAACTGCTGGCACAAGCCCGCCTGCGGGCCGTTGCCTTCGGCCAGAATCAAGGCCACGCCTAGCCGCTCGCATGTCTCCACCGCACGCCGCAGGAAGTCAGGGAAGGTCGCCTGCATGCGGATGCAGTCCTCGACCCATACCCGGCCCTGCGAGTCCAAGCACCCGATCAGGCACACGCTGTAGTCGCCCTTCGGGCCTGCCTTTGCGGTGAATGCCCAGTCAATCGCCGCAACTATCTGCCCATTGTTCCGGGCCTCCGGTGGGATGTCCCCGGTGTAGTAGCCGGCCTCGAGCCATTCGGGCCGGAAGATCAGGCTCTCGCTCGAGATAGGCACGAGTTCATACGCTCGGGCATACGCTAGCGGCCCCATTTCGCGGCGCTGCTCATCCAGCCGATCCGGGGTCCACACCTCCGGCCACGGGCTGATATTGCCCACGCACGGCTTCCAGAACAGGCGATCCGCCTCCAGGGCTGAACGCTTCCAGTCCGCGGTCAGGTCATCCGTGTGGTACGGGGTGAAGAATCGCCATGTACGCGGGGTGCCGTCTGCGAAGGCCCGCATGGGCAGCCAGTTGTTGTACCAGGCCTCCTTCACCTTCTGCCGCTCGGCGGGAACGAGGATGGAGTTCCGCAGGTCGCAAACATCGTCTGCCACCAGCAGATCCGCACGCCCGCCGGCCCGACCGAATACGCCGGATGCCCGTAGCGTCGCGTCCCTGCTGGCCTTGGGACGCTTGACGATGAGGCTGGTCGCGGATGTCGATTCCAAGTGGATGTCTGGGAAGATCAGTTTGTATACCGGCGTTTGCATGATCGCCGTAACGAACCGCACCTGCTCGCTGGCCTTCTCGTCCGTCTGGGCGATGTGCCAGATGCGGATGGATGGGTTCCGCCCGATTTCCCATGCGTACCGCAGGCCGGCCTGCACGCTCTTTCCGTGGCCTCGCGGCATGCCGACCGTGGCATCGTCGGTATTGAGATACGCCTGAAGTTCGGCGTGTACCTCGGCCTGGTCGTACCGCATCAACTCCGCGAATGTGTCCGGGTCTTGCGATGCCGCATCCAGCACCGCCGCCGTGCTGTCATCCTGCATTGCCTAGCCGCCTGCGGATGATTTCCTGGGCGCGTGCCCGAATCTCCGGCGTTATGACGATTCGCTCGGTCGCGTCGCCGCCCTCCAGCCGCTCCATCTTGTCTAGGGCGATGGCCGCGTTCACCTTGTCGCGTGCCATTGAGGCCAGCACCTCGGCGGCCCGCAGTCGATCCCGCGGGCTGCTGCTATCGTCGGCCATGATGCGGGCACAGATGGCCGGGGCGGCCCGGTAGACGGATTCGGGTATTTGCCACCCATCGTCCACCGCTCGCTTCAGCAGGGCCAGGCTTGACCGCACCCGCTTCTCGTCCACGAGGGACGGCGGGGTGTCTGGCTTCACCTCCAGCGGTGCGATGGGTTCGACTGGCCGCGATCCGTCACCCACGCTGCGCCTTCTTGCCAGTGAGCGTTTCCCACCGCTTGACGATGACATCGCAGTAAGCGGGGCTGATTTCCATGCCGTAGCACTTGCGGCCTAGTTGCTCGGCGGCAATGAGGGTGGTGCCGGAGCCGAGGAACGGGTCGTAAGCAAGTCCTTGAGGCGCGGTACTGTTGCCCATCAAGTAGGCGAACAAGGCAATGGGCTTCATCGTCGGGTGCTGCTCGCTTCGGCTTGGGCGTTCAAACTCAAGCACGGTGGTTTGCTTGCGGTCGCTGTACCATCCGTGACTTGCCCCCTTCTTCCAGCCATACAGGCAAGGCTCGTGCTTCCATTGGTAGTCCTGTCGCCCCATCACCATAACATTCTTGTTCCAGATCAGGCACTGGCGAACCTCCTCGCCGCAGTCGTGAACTGCACCGCGGAAGTTGTAGCCCTCACTATCTGCATGCCAAATGTAGAACGATGCTCCGGGCTTCATGACTTCAAACGCAACACCGAAAGCCAAGGTAAGGAACTTTCTGAAGTCAGAATCCAACATTCGGTCGTTGGCAACCTTCAAAGCATCTTTTGTTTTGCCCGTGTAGTCAACATTATATGGCGGGTCGGTCAGCCACATGTCGGCTCGCTTGCCGTCCATCAGCCTCTCCACATCCTCGACCTTCGTGCTGTCTCCGCAGAGCAAGCGATGATCGCCTAGCAGCCACAGGTCGCCCGGCTTCGTGATCGGCTCCGCTGGAGCCTCCGGCACCTCGTCCTCTTGCACCTCGACCGTCGCCTCGGCCAGTTTCGCAATCTCCGCATCCGTGAAGCCAGAAGCCGCAGCCAGGTCCGCGTCCTCAATCTGCAACGCGGCCAACTGCTGCGCCAATGCGTCATCGTCCCACTCGGCCAGTTCCGCCGTCCGGTTATCTGCAATCGCGTAGGCCGTCGCCTCGCTGCCCTTCAGGTTCGACCGGACGATATTGATACTCGGCCACCCCAACGCCTTCGCGGCCATCACGGTTCCGTTGCCGGCGATGATGACTCCATCCGCACCCACGAGCACGGGCCGCTGCTGGCCGAACCGCGTTAGGCTGGCCTTGATCTTGTCGAGATTCGCAGCCGGGTGCCGCCGCACATTTGCCGGGTCGAGCGTGAGCGATTCAATCGGGACGGTATCGGTGTTCATGCACGGAGAATAATAGACCCCGGAGCCTTGGCATCTCCGGGGTCGTGCGTGACCCCACAAACACCCGCTACCAGCGGGAGCCTGTTACTTGTTCCACGGCAGGAGGAAGCCGCCGACCCACCGCCAGAGGGGTGGGCCGATCAGCGCGCCAGCCGCGAATACGACGATGGTGTAGAAGGTCGTGCCGAGAGCATCATTGAACCATTGCATGGTGATTCCTCCTGCGTGCAGTCTACCGTGCAGCCCTACGCCAAGCCGCGTCAAACTCCGGATCTTGCGCCCGCATGGCAGCGATGGCCTCGCGGGTTGTCTCGGGCCGGTCATCGTCCACCGCTGCGGCGAGCAGGCTGGCCGCCCGTGCCTTTGGCTTGGGAATCCAGCCCAGAGCCGCCCGGATCGCCCCCAAGATGCCGCTGGCCGTGAGCAGCCACACGGCGGCAGCACCAGCGGCGGCGATGGCGAGCCAGCGGAGCAGGTCCGCCCACCACGGGGTACGGTCGGTCACGCCGGGCAGGGCCGTGTGGATGTCCCCCACCGCCTCACGGATCGCCTCGGCGTTGGAGCGAATCTGCGTCACCTCTGCGCCGCTGTAGTCGATTCGATCCACGGCCACGATGATTTCGTCGGCGTGTTCGCGGATTGCCGTCGCCCGCGTCGCGATGCGCTGCGAGGCCGAACAGCACCAGCAGCAGCAGCAACAGGCCAGCAGCGTCCAGCGGACTAGGCCCATGTGCGAACCGGCTGGCTCGGTGCCGGGTCGAGGATCGGCAGCAGGTCCAGCACCTCCTGAGGCAGTTCACCCGACACGCGCAGGTTCGCGTGGAATCGCGGGTCCACAACGGGTTCCTCCACGATGTCTGGATCGTCGCCCGTGGTGATCTGCATGGTGACGGGGCCGAGCCAGCCGACATCCAGCCGCGTGCCCTCGTAGTCGGTCACCGTGCCATCGGTCACGCCGCCGTCCTCGTTGAGGATGTTGATACCCGCAGCCGCGAACGCAGCGCGCATCTGTGCCTCGGTGTCGGTGCGGAGGTAGTAGTCGATCATGCGACGAGTCCTTGCAGCGTGGCGTTTGGCAATCGCTGCGGCCAATACTTGATGAGACTGATGCAGCCGTTGATGTGCTGTGTTGAGCCTCCGGTGCGCCCGATTGCGAACTGGTTGTATCCCGTCAAGAGTGTGTTGGACGAATCAGTACCAATGATCTGATTTGAACCGTAGACAGCGGAATCATTAGTATTGACCGCGAACGCTAGTGCCACATTATTGGCCGACGCCAGCGGATCTGGCGCGGTCGGCATGTCAAGCGTGCCGGAGTCGTACACGCGAACGAAACGCCCGATGGCGGCAGAGCCAGATACAACGCGGTATGCGGCATTGATGAACATGCGGGGATTGTTGAAATTGTTGCTCAATAGGCCCACGCCACGATCTACATTTGTTCCAGCCCAAGCACTCGGATTGTTCATCGAATACTTGAACAGCATGGAGTAAGGCGATCCGTCAACGAACCACGATGAGAAGTTTGTTCCCGTCATGTTGCACACATCCGCCGCCCGCTGCACGGTGCCTGCACCCGTCGGGATGTAGGAGGAGGCACCGGAGCCGACTTCGAGTTGTGCGCCCCAGACCAGTACCGATGCATCTGTTTCCAACGCGGTAGATCCCGAAAAGATACGGGGTCCGAATGTGGCTCCAGCAGTGAAGGTAGCCGCAGTCGTGATCTGTACCCTTGTCCATTCTGTCAATGACAGGCCCGTAACCGACCCGAACTGCGTTCCCGAAACACTGCCCGGTCCTGAAAGTTTGCTGATGGATATGGTGACATATACAGAACCGTCAAACATCGCAAGCCTACATTGCGTCGTGGTCACGCCATTGTAGACGGACCCGCGAACCCACACACTAAATGTGTATAGAGCCGTGGATGGTGCTGAAACATTTTGACCGAGTGGACCGCTGCCGCCCGTTTCCCGAAATTGAATTGATGTCGCACCGCCAGCAGGGTTGGTTTCTGATTCCGACGAAACAGTGTTCAGGTTGTAGAACCAATTCGTCGCGCCGCCAGAGGTGGCGAAGGTTTCGCTCCAGCACAGCAGATTCGTCGCACTGCCCTCCAGCAGCAGCCCGCGAGGTGCGAGCGTGGTGGGGTCGTGGTCGAAGCGGGGGACATTTCGATCAATAGTGCCGGAGGTTTCGATCAGATCACCAACCACAGCACCGGGCTGGACCTGTGCGCCCCACACATAGAACTCCGCGCTGGGCGTTCCGGTCTGACTGTAAATCGCTCCACCGTCATTCGTACCAGAGGTCGTGTATTGACAACTAAATCGCTGCCATGTCGTGGTGAGCGTCACGGTTGCAACTGGAGCGACATTCGCGTCACCAATGCGGACAGTGGTTGTTCCGGTCGCGGATCGCAGCCATACCGAGAATGTGTGCGTGATTCCCGACACAACGGTAGTTCCGCTTGTGTTGAACATTGCGGAGGCAGCAGTTCCAAATGTAACTGATTGTGCATTTGACCCTCCGGTCGGATCGGTCAGCGTGCTGCTGCCCCATGTGACCGTACCAACAGTTCCCCACGCCGTACCCGTTTGCCGTGGATTGCTGTAGGTCATCAGGTTCGCATTCGCAAACTGCACCAGACCGCTGGAGTTGATGAAGGTCGCCGTACTCGCCCGCGTGAAGGTGAACCGCGAGTCCAGACCACTCATCGTGGTGAAGTCGAGCGAGAGCGTGGAGCCGTCGCCGCCCGCGAACATGCCAGGCCGACGAATCCGCCGGGGTAGGTCAATGGGTCGCGTTCGCATCGGTCAGATCGTGTACCAGAGCGCGCCCATGTCGCTGGTGCCGCTGCTCTTGAACTGGAGCATTACCATCTCGCATCCGACCGTATCAACGAGGAAATGGGCAGGTGGTGTTCCCGCAGCCGCACCCGTGCCTGGGCTGTAGAGGTTCACGGTGGGCACGCCTCCCGCAACCGTCAGGTTGGAGAAGAAGTGCATCTCCGTACCGTCAATGTCCTCAGCGGGAATGCTGCCGCCCGTGGCGTTGTAGGCGGGGGTGACATCGGCCAGCAGCGTGGGAACCCACAGGAAGCCTCCGGTGTCCTTGTAGCGGTTCCAGCCGATCACGCGAACGCCAAGGCTCGTGGCATTGTCGAGTTCGTGGAAGGGAACCACCTTCAGCAGGCTCGGGTACACCGTGCCCTTGCCGTAGATCACGGAAGACTGGCCGCTGCTGGCCGGCTCGGTGAGCGTGGGCGATGCGGCGGGGTACGAGGTGGAATCGATGGTTACGAGCGCCTTGCGGTTCTGGGGCTGCTCCGTGGAGATGAATGAGTGGGGCATTATGGCTTCCTTTCGAGTTGATCGATGCGGCGGGCGATGCCGTCGAGCCTCGCCCCGTACTCTCGGTCATTTGCGGACAGGCTGCTAATCGCCTTCGCGAGGTCTGCGGTAATGGTGGCGAGTTCGCGGATGCGTTCGCCCTGGTTGTCTAGGGTGGCATCCCGTCGCCCGATGATGAGGAACACGCCGGCGATGGAACCCAGAAGCACCACGGTCTGCACGCCTTGCAGGAGCGTCTGGAAGTTCACCGCGCGGCCCAACTTGGTTTCTGTCATCTCGGTCATTTGGACACCTGCGGGGATGGTAGCGACCGCCTACGCCACCCCAAAGAGATAAGTGCGCGGGCTATATCGGTCGCGGCCTGCGTCACAGCCTCTTCCGAAAGTTGCGGGAGGCTGGCGTGCAGTACCTCGTGGACGAGCGTATCCGTGAGCATTTGCTGGCTTTGCGACCTGCGGACTCGGATCGTGGGGTGTGGCCCTGGTGGAGTGTCGCAGTCGCCTAGCACGCCGCGGGGCAGTGACCGGGCCGGCAGCAGGCGGATACGCCACTTGCGGCCATTGATCGTTAGCCGAGCCTCACTGCGCATCGTGGACATCCCACGCGATCTTCGGTTTGCCGTGACCGGTGCTTGTCTCCCATTGCAGGTACAGCCTCACCCACTTCTGCCGGATGGGCGACGGTCCAAACCCCTTCTCCACTTCCCACCCCGCCGCGCCCATCGACTTCTCCCACGCCGCCTTCGTGGTTCCAACCCGGATGAAATCGGCGTACCTTGTCTCGACCTTGTAGATGCCGTTCTGTGTCGACAGGTATTCCCGTGCGATGCCGGCGACATTGCTCGCGTGGTTATGGCTGATGATGATGCTGTCCGCGCCTTCGATCCACGAATACATGCGCCGGGCATCAAGCATTCCCATCGTCATAGGGCTGTTGCCGCCACCCGTGCCGTGCTGGTAGCGCACGCGGTAGGTCATGTTCAGATTGCCCAGTTTGATTTGGAACACAATCCAGCCGCCGTAGCCGCCAGCCCCGATAGGCGAATGTGCCCGGTCCTTGATCGCCCGGACTAGGTTCGTCGTGGGACAAGTCTCGTGGAATCGCCGCCAACTAGTTTCGTGATTTCCGTCGGCCAAGACCGCGATGTGGCTGGCATACGGCGCGAGCAGGTCCGCCGCCTGATCGATCACACGGTCGAAGTAGTTGTCGCTCAACAGCGTCGAACGCAAAGCCGCCTTGCTGGCCCGCCTGTCGCTAATATTTTGCATCAGGTCGAGTTGATCGCCCACCCCGATGACCACGGCATCCCGCTCCACCGCCTCGGCCAGCAGCCGGGTGAGGATGTCATTACGGGCCGCCGTGGAGTCGATGTGGTTATCCGCGATCAGCAAAATCCACTGGCTGAAGTCCCGGCAGTTCGGGCGAGCGATCTTGACGGCGTGGACATTGCGACCGTGATGTTCAACCGACCACGACCTTGGGCGGTCGGCGTACTTCTTGGGCTTCTTGACGATGATTTCTTTAGGCGGTTTCTTCATTTGGCGACACCAGCAGTTCGACGCGTGGCTGTTGTGGATCGCAATGAAGTTCCAGCGGCAGATGAGTAAGGCCGCAATCGTCAATCAGAACGCCAGCATCCACAAGTCCATCGAATGCGGCTTTCAACATGGCAAGACAGTTGTCGCGATCCATGCGACGGCGAGTTCTTGCATACCAAAGCACTTTACAGTTCGCGGTGTTCCACTTTCGTTTCTGAATGCCCATAGCCTCTTTCGCGAGTGAGCAGACAGATTGGCGTAAGTACTTAGTCGCTTTGGCCTTGACTGCCCAGTGGCATCGGGCGTTGGGCGACAGCACGCGTGGCGGCACCGGAAAGGTGATTCGCACAGCCAGTTCCGTGTTGTCGTTACTCCGCTTGCGTTTCGGCACGCGGGCAGGTTGCCCCGATCTGTCACGCGAATCAAGCGTCCGCGTGGCTAATCACGAGGGAATCTATGTGATTCCACGCGTCCGGCGGCGGAAACCAGC
>Ga0208161_1000986_pt1 | contig 15666 bp, 15 predicted proteins | sample CB_VirMetaG_3_FD_184538 | JGI IMG/M metagenome (GOLD analysis project Ga0208161, IMG submission 184538) | Freshwater to marine saline gradient viral communities from Chesapeake Bay - CB_1508_1S Viral MetaG (SPAdes) (version 4) | ecosystem: Environmental > Aquatic > Marine > Coastal | place: USA...
CATCTGCTTCCATTAATTGTAATCGAGTATGATGTTGGTTTTGTGTTTCAATCAAACCAAAATAAGCCCAGGTGCCGATTGCGACAAGACCGATCAAACTAGCAACCGTCTTCATAGGCATCTGCACAGAAGCCTCCTCAGATATAGTGAGCGGTTTTTTTATTGACATGACAAACACTCGTCAGAATCTGAATCTAATTCTGCTAATGCTTCTTCTTTACATTGTTGACCACAAAATAAATCTAATTCATCTTTTGCATCAAATGCTTCTTCACATTGTTTACATTGTTTTCGCATATTATTCTCCAAACAGCCAGTTAACATATCTTTGCCATAAAGATAATTTTTTAGGTTCTGATTTTAACACTAAAGGTTTGCACGTGCAATTATCACAAATACAATTATCACATTTATTTGTGTTTAAATTATAACCTTGTCCATAACAATGACATGCATGATCACAAGTTTTACATTTTTTCTTCATTGGTATCCTCTATATCATAAAACATTTTATCAGAATCTTCTGTTACCCAATCACCGCCTTCAACATCCCAGTACGTAGTTTGTACTTTATAGTCTGGCCATTCGTTTTCTGTTGTATAACTATTTACATGCCAAATGATTCTGTTGTTTGGCTGAGCAGCATAATTGCCGTTTTCAAGTGCCATGATATGCGCACACTTATGTTCTTGCGGAATCTCTGAATGTTCCGTGTTTAATATATTAGTCTCTGGATGTGCCCAGTCAATAGTAAATAAGTATTGACCTTTGTAGAATTTTTTATCTTTACCTAAATACTTACCATCTATACCAGCCAACCAATCAAAGCAATGCACGCTAGGATAATAACTAAAACAGTTCCACAATTGTAACTCGTTCGCCTGCATATCCGGCACATCGGCTCTATCATATTGTTTTTGGAAAAACGCTGAGATAGGCAAACGCCAATAGCACGCACCATTGGGAAGCATGATGTTAAAAAGGAGAGCCCTACCTGAAATAGAGCTAACACCAAAGATAACACATTCACGGCTATCTTTCTTATATTTTTCGTCCATGTCATAAAGATATTCCCTCCTGATTTTACAGTAAATTGGTGGTATGTTCGCGTTAAGATATGCCATAAGTTCCTCATTTTATTTCGCCCCAATTAGGTCCTGATTCGTAATCCACTTTGTTAGGAACTTCCAATTCTACTGCATGTTCCATTATTTGTTTTATTTTATCAGCTTGCGATTTTGATTCAATAGAAAAATCTAATTCATCATGTATTTGTATATGACCTATTAAACCTTCTTTATATAAATCAACCATAGCTTTTTTAGTCATATCTGCAGCACTACCTTGAATGAGTTTATTTAATGCTTTGTATGTAAATGCTCTTCTCGTTGGATTGTTATGCCAATAATTTTTCTTAGGTTTACCATCTTTATCTTTTATAATATTACCTTCAAAATCTTTTTGATGTGGACCCATTTCTTGTAATTCTTTCATACGTTCATCGTCCTCTGCAGGTACAAACGTACCCCAATCAGCACCTCTAAGTATTGGTTCGTATTTAGGAAACCTACAACGTCTACCAAGTAATGTTTTTATTTGTCCTCTATTCTGAGCTGCATTCATAACTTTATTCATTAACTGTTTAACAAATGGTGCTTGTCCATGATACTTAGCAAATAGTTCTTCTGATTTTTCTTTTGATACACCTAACTCGCCTTGTAATTTTGTTTTACCCATACCATAAAACAAACCTAAATTAATTGTTTTAGCTTGACTTCTTGGTATAGATGCCATCTCTGCAACTATTTTGTGAAAGTCTGTTGAAGGATCGTTCTCATATGAATCTGCAATTGCATTTACAGAAGGTAAAGAAAATTTTAATGCATAGTGTGCAACAAGTCTTGGTTCCTGTTGCGAGTAATCAAATGTACCCCATGTACAACCTTCTTCAGGTATAAATAAACTTCTAAGTAAAGGCCCTGTTTCCGGATCCCTGGCGGGTATCTGCTGTAAGTTTGGATTGTGATAACTAAATCGTCCTGTAACCGTTCCTCCATCATCAGATCGTATTTGATTTATATCCGCATGGATTCTACCTTTGTGTTCATATTTAATTATAGAATCTATAAAAGTTGTTCTTACCTTGTTTATTTTTCTAGCTTCTGCTATAGTCTGTACTAACGGATGAGGATGATTAGCTAAAAATCCTTTTGTAAAAGAAGGTTCACCGGTTGGAGTTTTAGAATATGTTAAATTTAATTTATCAAAAAGTGGAGCAATCGTTCTTGCTGCCATTAATTGAATATCTAGGTTTGTTTCTTTTTTTATTCGTTGCAATAAGTTTTGTTCTTTTACTTCCAATTCTATTTTTAATTGATTTGCTCTTTCGATATCTACCCGCACCCCTAGGTGACGCATATCAACTAAACAAGGAAAAAGATCAGTCTCAAGATTAAAAATATCTTGTAAGTTATCTTCAATAATTACTTTTTTTAATTTGTGCCAAAGCTTTAAAGTTAGTTCAGCATCTTTCTCACCATATGCTCCAACTTCCATTGCAGGCATTCTCCACATATCAGCTTTAGGATCTAATCCTCTCTCTTTAGCTGCCTCATTTAATCTTGCTTCATTCTTACCTTCACCTAAATGATGCCAAGATAATGTTTGTAGGGTATATGAAAATCTATTTTCATCTATTAAAGATGATGCGATCATGGTATCTATGATTAAACCATTGATTTTTATACCTAAATTACGTATCCAACATACGTCATACATAGCATTATGAAATATTTTTGTAGCAGGTGATGCACAAATATCTTTAAACCATTCTAAAGTTTTTTTACGATCTAAGTTTGGTCCTTGTTCATGAGCTATTGGAAAGTATCCTTTATATCCATTTACAGCAACAGCTATACCTACAACTTCTCCATTACCTATAATTGAACCAGAACCTTTTGATTTTAAATCTGGATCTCTTGTCTCTAAGTCAATTGCTATTTCTTCTGCATCTCTTAGATCAGGAAACTCTGTGGGCATTACCCATTCTGTATGTGGTACTATCATATTAAATCAAATAAATAGATTGTTAAAATGCATAAACCCATTAGTTCTGTGTATACGTTCATTTCTTTTTACCTATGTCTTTCATCTTTTTAATTTCTAATTCACAATAATGAATTATTTTTTCTAAATCTTGTATGCCATTTTTATTTTTATAACGACACACATACTTTATAACGTTTCCCTGAAAAAAGGAAAGGTCATTCTTAGAAATAAATTCATAAGGTTGAATGTGAAAGTTTTTGTAGTGATTCCCACCTATCTGTTTATCTTGTGGAAATGCGGTTTCAAATATATCTTTACTTGTCATAGTTCGTAGCCCTTTCTTGTTATCCTTGCTTTTAGTTTATATAGATTATTTCTAGCACGTGTTATTCCAACATACCAAACTCTATGTTCTTCATCTTGTTTATCTTGGCTTCTTTTAATTGCCTTGATAATTTTATCTCCAATATCTAAACATAGAATTACATTATCTTGTTCACCACCTTTTATCGCATGTATAGTGGATAGCCATATTCTTGCAGGCTTTTCTAAATCTTCTTTATTTTCTATTAATTGTAATAAATATTCTTTATCTTCATCTTTAGCTAATCTAAATGCATTAAACCAATTTTCTTTTGGATCCCATTTAACTTCACCTGTAAAATCTTTTATATCTTTTATTTCTTCTTCTGTTAAAATCTTTCCTTTACACCATAATGTATAATTATTTGATGCACTATACATTCTGACTTTAATACTTTTACCTCTATTACTTTCAAAATATAAACCTTTATCTATTAACTGATCTTGTATTTTTAACAATCTAGATATTGTTCTAGTTAATATTAACCATTTACCGGTTGATAAATCTATTTCATCTATATTATTTATTTCTTCACATTTACCTTTAAAATTTCTAGGGTAGTATTGTTTTAATTTTCTTAGACCAACTATATTATTTATAGGTACAATAGATTGTTCTTGTACTGCTTTAGATATTCGTTTAGAATACTTGAGAATTTTTTCTTTCGCAGGTTCATTTATGAATCTTTTTACATCAGCTCCAGCCCATGCAAATATAGCTTGATCATCATCACCAGCTAAATAGATATCTTTAGTTTTTGTTTTTAAAATATCATATAACTTCCATTGTAGAGGTGATAGATCTTGAGCTTCATCAATAAATATAACATCAAATTCTGGAACTTTACTAGGATTATCAATCAACATTTGTATCATGTCATTAAAATCTAATAGTTTCTTTTTGTTTTTATATTCTTTCAAATTATCTTTTATATGTTTTAATTGCTGCCAATCTACATTCTTAGGATCATGTTCCTCTAAATCAAATTCTTCTCTTACAGTTGTACATCTATTTATTGCTTTATGTATGATTTGAAAATAAGGATTATCACAGGTTAGATAATGTGATTCTTCTTTGTTATATCTATCATAATACTTTACTTGTAAGTTTAACATCTTACCAAACTCTTCGTAATGATATGGTTGCATAACATCTTCTTTATTTACATTTAAACATTCAAAACCTAATGAATGTAATGTTTTAAAATAAATTAATTTTTTATTTTCTGCTGGCATTCTTTCTTTTGCTTCTAACGCTGCTTTTTTAGTAAATGCAAAGTAACCTATTTTATTAAGTGGTACACCTCTTCTTACATATGCTTTGGCCCTAGATATTAATTTATATGTCTTACCTGTACCTGGAGGACCATAGTATTTATAAATCATACTACTTCGTCTTCACTTTCTATTTCTATTTTTTCATCAATATCTTCTGGTTCTTCAAAAATAAATAATGGTATCCTTGCTGCCTTTACAGGTTTAAAATAATTACCATCACTATCTTTACCAGGAAATCTTTTTGTTTTACCAAACAATGCTCTTTTTTCTTCATCTGAATTTTCGTGATCAAACAATTCATTAGATATCATGTAAGAAGTTTTTTGTGCATCATACTTCCATTCTTCATTTTTTAATTTGTCAAAGAATTTATCAAACACAAACCATGCAAACTTAGATTCAACTAAAGGTCTGCCACTTTGAAAAGATGAATGACTTGTTGCTTGTGCTCCATAGATATGTTTCTGTAATAATTTCTTTAATACTTCTAGTGGACTTGTACCTTCTGCAGGTTCTATAATTTCTATCTTATCTTTTGGTGTACTTAATAATTTAATTATATTTTCAAAATCCTGTTTCTTGATACTTGGTGCCATAACATGTGCTTGTTCAAACATTGTATTTTTAAATTCTTGTTGATTAGTTAATTTGTAAGTATTTTTAATATGTAACTGAACTGTTTCACCATCTTCATCTTCAACAGTTACTTTCCATTCTGGATTAGGTTTATAGTTTATCTTTTGTAAATTACTTAATAGAGGATAACTAGGTTTATTATCTGATAGCACACCATGTTTTCTTTTTACACATACTGCTTTCATACATACATCTGCAATTAATGGATCAGTACAAGTAAAACCTTTATTTTGTTTTTCCCAACTACTGATCTTCTTTTTAATATGATCATCTGTCCAATGTTCATCAAAAGAAAAATACTTTCTACCTGCTTGTAAAACCATTTTTTGCCAACTGTCTGCATATTTCTTTTTAGCAAACACCATATAATTATATAAAAATCTATCTCTACCATCAGTAAAAGTCATCTGCTCTTTAGTTAGTTTCTGTAAACATGGTGGTCCATCTTGGAATTCTTCACCACCACCTCTTAGTTCTTGATTAATTAAATCTTCTCTTACATTTTTAAAATTTTTAGGATCAACTAAATTTAGTTTAACTACTTCCATAAAAGTTTGAAATGGCATTAACGTTCCATCTAAGTTTAGTGCTTTTCTATCTTCACCATTGTAAGGTAAATTAATAAAGTTTCCGTTAGATAATGTTCCATCAATAGATCTTAATTGTGTTTGTTTAGGAAATATTTCTGTAGCTTGTGGTAGTTTAAATACAAATAACAATTCTTCTAAAAAGTTTCTTATCTCTTTTGCTTTTACCAATCGAGTAGTGAACACATATAAATGTAGTCCACCACTCTTAGATAGGATAGGGATGATTGGTAATTTCTTTTCTTGAATTACTTCAAGATAGAATTTTCTGTTTATTGGATATTGGTCAACATCTATTGCACCAAATCTTGCCATACCTTCATCAGTACATGGTTGTATACCAATTGACTTTAAACCTTTGATATGGTCTTCGTAATCTTGATCTGTAACTGGACTTTTAGTCCATTCATGTTTCCATTTCTTTTTGCCTGTTTCCGGATCTACATATCCTTCATCTATTTTACAGACACCATAACTTCTTTTTAAACCACTAAAATATTCTATGTACTCTTTCATATATTCCTATCCATTTAATTTTTTAAGGAGGGCCAGTCTCCCGGCCCTTACCTTTTCTTGCAAGTATTCCTTTAAGGAATTAGATAATATCTTCTGACTTTGTTTGTTCAACTTTCTCATACTTAGGTTTATTAAACCCAGCTGATACTTGTTTTTGAAACTCTTGAGCCGCAGTATATGCTGCTGCATCATATGAATCAGATACATCTAACATTCTAACCAAAGATGGTTTATAGATATGCCAGTTTTTATCTCCAGCACTTTTTTCTACAGTTTTTAATTTAAAGATTGCAGAGTATGCTGCCGGTTGAAAAGAACCTTTATCATCTGACATTCTTAAATTAGAAATAAGATTATTAAGTTCTCTTGCCGGTGTAAGATTAGATGATCTCATTGTGATCACCGCTTTTCTTGGCTCATCATTTACCATTGCAAGTACAAAGAAGTACATAGTTTTCTCAACATAGTTACCATTTGATAATCTATATTTGATACCTCTAATTTCTTCTTGTGCATCTGCAGGTGGTGTTAAATGAGTTCCAACTGGTGCTGATGGACCATCACCTTTTTCCTGCCATTCTGGATATCTAGTTTGTGAATGTGCAACTATAATATCCAAACCTTTATTACCATCTATTAGTTTTCCAAAACTATTAGAATATATCATTCCAGGTTGTGCTCCTTCAACATGCTTAGCATTTCTTGAATTACACTCTGGTGATAGTTGGTGTAAGATTTTCAGAATCGGTGTTGATACGTCATCTGATTTAATTTCCTCTGCACCTTTACCTGAATCGGCTCTAAGGTTTACAGCGGCTAGTGCGCCTGCACTATTCTTTTTTACTATTTCTTTTTCCATAGTAATTTACTCCTTAATTGTTATTAGTTTATTTTTTATTAGTAACGCTCGTACTATTTTTTTCATACGAACTAAATAGATCAGAAGGAATATCTTGACCTTTGTCTTTTATTTCCTTCATCACTACAGAGAGTGAAGCAGAGTGAACCTTCTCATCTTGAGTTGGTTCAAACCCCTGCTCCCTCGCAAGACCGGCATATTCGACAGCCTTGTTATCTTCGCCCTGGCCAAATGTTACTGTAATATTATTTTTTACAATATCACCTAAGCCATTGTCTCGAAGCCATTGTATCGCTTCAGCTTTTTTATCAGCTTTTATTGAAGCAAAAAACCTATTCTTAACAGATAGTTCTGAACCATCTTTTAACTTTAAGGTTTTTAAATTCATCTTGTCCATTAGTTGAGGAATAGTAAATCCACTAATGTAATCGTGTTGTGATTTTAATTCTTTTAATTTTATTTCTGCTGCCAGTACTTGTGCACCAACAGATTTTAATTGTTCTATTGCTTCTGATAATTCAGTCGGATCAATTATGTCCGTTTGATCAGGAGCATCTTGTCTTAAATTAATATTCATATAATTCCTTTCGTAAAAGGTATATATAGGAGAATTTTATATTGTCAACTAGTTTTGAAAAATATTTATTTCGATTGGATAATAAGTTTTTTCCTGTCTGTCCCATTTTAATAACTTATATTTTCCGTTAGTCATATCAGAAACTATTGAACATGTCACTCCAATAATTGCAGGGTCACCTGATAATAATAAGTAATCATCACTTGTAAAATTTTTTAATTTATCTCTTATTTGAAAAATTAGTGGACCAGGTGAAAAAATCATTTGAGCTTTTGCTGGAAGCATAACCTTAATTTCGCCATACTTCTGTGCACCCATTACATTATATTTAGGTTGGCCTGTTTCTCTATCAACAGGAATATCTTGAACTAAATATACTTTAGATAATTCTTTACCATCTTCTAGGTAATGTAATTGGTTATTATATTCTTTTATTTTCATCGTTGACTTTTATTCTTTTATAACTTATATACACTTTTAGAAAGAAAAAGCAAATATATGAACTATAAATTTAAGACTAAGCCATACGAACATCAATTAGATGCATTAGAAACTTCTTGGAATAAAGAAGTATTTGCCTATTTTATGGAAATGGGTACAGGAAAATCAAAAGTATTATTAGATAATGCAGCCATTTTATATGATAAAGGTGAGATAAATGCATTGTTATTGATTGCACCAAAAGGTGTATATAAAAATTGGTATGATTCTGAAATACCAGATCATTTGCCAGATCATGTTGATAGAAAAATTGTTCTTTGGAAAACATCTGACAAAAGTATTAAACAGAAAAAATTATTAAATACTTTATTTGAAAAAGGTTCTGATCTTCGTATTTTAATTATGAATGTAGAATCATTTAGTTCAGGTAATGGTTCTGATTTTGCATATAAATTTTTAGCAGCACATCCTAAATCAATGGTTGCTATTGATGAAGCAACTACAATTAAAACACCTACATCAAATAGAACTAAAAATATTTTATCATTAAGTAAACATTGTAAGTATAGAAGAATACTTACAGGATCACCGGTAACTAAATCGCCTTTAGATTTATATAGTCAATGTCAATTTTTAGATCCTTGGTTATTAGATCATCAATCTTATTATACATTTAGAGCAAGATATTCTGTATGTAAAAAGATACAAGTTAATGGTCGTCAAGTAGAAATAGTTGTTGGTTATAGAAATCTTGGTGAGCTATCAGAAAAGATAAAAAGTTTTTCAAAAAGAATATTAAAAGAAGATTGTTTAGACTTACCTGAAAAAACTTATGTCAAGCATTATGTTGAACTCACAAAAGAGCAGCAAAAAGTTTATCAACAAATGAAAAAAGAAGCAATAGCTTTTTTAGATAATAAAATGCAATCATCTGCTACTGTTATGACTCAATTAATGAGACTTCATCAAATAACTTGTGGACATTTTACTGCAGATGATGGTACCATAAAAGATTTACCTTGTGCACGTTTAACAGAATTAATGAACATTTTAGAAAATGTTGAGGGTAAAACTATTATATGGTCACATTATACTTATGATGTAAAAAGAATTATAAAAGAAATACAAAAAATATATGGTGAAGAATCTGTTGTAGATTATTTTGGTGAAACAGATACTGATGCTAGATCAAAAAATATTAAAAGATTTCAAAACGATGATAAGTGTAGATTTTTCGTAGGTACCACACATACCGGCGGATATGGTATTACACTTACCGCCGGTAGTAATATGGTTTATTTCTCTAATGGTTATGATTTAGAGAAGCGTCAACAATCAGAAGCAAGAATTGATCGTATAGGTCAAACTAAAAAGATGACCTATATTGACATCATGGCTCAAGATACAATTGACGAAAGAATAGTTAAAGCTCTCCGTAATAAAGTAAACATCGCAAATACAATTATGGATGAAGACTTTAGAGAGTGGATTTAATCTATTTTTATTTGTTTTGGTTTTTTAGATTCAGGTGGATTATACTCTAATTCAACATTGAGCATACCATCTGCTAATTTACCACCTTTACATTCAACATAATCTGCTAATTGAAATTGTCTCTTAAACGATCTCTTAGCAATACCTTGATGTACATAGTTAGATAAATCTTCTTTTGATTTACCTTCTATGATTAGTACGCCATCTTTTACTTCAACAGATACTTCATCTTTTTTGTATCCTGCTAAAGCAAGTTCAATAACATACTTACCTTCAGATGCTTTTCTTATGTTGTAGTGTGGGAAACCAGAATTGATTGATGTAAGATAGTCGAATCTATCAAACATATCTTCAAAACCGATTGCGTTATTTAGGAATGTACTTAGATTTGTCATATTAACCTCCATGTTAGACAGTTTATGTATAGGCCCTCCTAAAGCGACCTAGGGTTAATATAATTATTTTTTTAATTAATTCAAGAATAGATTAAATAATCCTGTTAGGGTCAGGATTGTTGTAAATGCACCACCAATAATCCAGTACAAAAGACGATCTGTTTTCCTTTCAACGTCTTCTACTTTATTATTTATTTTTTCAATATCTCTATGTAAATGATTGATATCTTTTTTCACGCCTTCTATATGTCCGTATAGTGCCATTAAATGTTCTCCTGTGTCTTCTGGATGTTTACCATTAGCCATTAGAATTCAACCCCCGCTGAATAAAAAACCCAATAGTGTGATACTATCTGACCGCCCAAATAAATCATTATACTAAACCTCTTTGTCTTAAACGAATTTGTTTTTCTTCTTCAGATAATAAAGCAGTTTCAGTTGGTGTCAATCCCTGATTCATGACTCCTGGTGCCTGAACCGCTGCTGTCTGTACTACTTCTTGTGCAGGCATTGGTGTAGGTGGTAATGCAGATTGACCTTCTGGTGCTGTATCAGGTAAAAAATCTTGTAAATCTATATCCCAGTCTTGATATAAATTTAATCTATACATTCTATCTTCCATTTGACCTAGAGTACTTTCTGCTTGTTCAAATACATTAGGCACTCCAGCATCTCTAGATAAGTCTTCAAATCTTTCGATAATATTTTTAGATGGATAATAAGGTTTAAATCTATTTGAAGTCAATTCATTATATACTGAACCTAGTCCACGTTTGTCAAAGATTTCATAAATTTTATCATCTTTCAATCCTAGTGTTTTTGCATTATCAATAGTTTTTAACATTTTCTTTTTAACTTCAAACATCTGTCGGTTAGCTGTAAAAAATCTATCAATAACGTCAGAAGGTGTTTTCATATCTGTTGGATCTATTTCTTTTGTAAATAAACCTCTAGAATCAGAAATACCTTTTTGATATTCAAATAATTTAAATCCTAAAGATTTTTCTGGATCAACTTTAATTGGTCTGAAACCAAATATACCTGCAAGCTCATAAGGTATTTCATATATTTCACCACCTTTTCCAGCTTCACCGGTAAATGCTTTTTTAGTTCTTTGAAAAGGTTGTGTTGTAGGTAATAAAGTTTTTGATAAATGTTGCATGATGATTGCAATTTTTTCTGAATCAGGTGTCTGATCATTATATAATTTTTTACCTTCTCTAGTCATTCCTTCTCTAGCAAATATATCCATAAATGCTTCTGTATAAATAGATTCAGATATAAATGGTGATGCAGTTTCTCCCGCTGCTTTTGCTATTCCTTGAACAAAACCTTTTAGTAATACTTCTTCGTCTTCAATACCTTGTTGAATATTTCTTAAAACTGATTGAAAAGGTCTAGTTAAAGTATCATAAACATTATTTTGTGACCAGTTAATATAATATAATTCATCTGTTTCCGGATCTCTCATATATATTTTTTGAGAATTTTCTGCCCATGGTGCAACAAAATCATTTGCAGCATCTGCTTCGTCATTACCTACGCCAAAGATAGCTTGAGATCCTTTAATTAATCCATATGGAATTGCACCCATTGCTACCGTAGTACCTATCAATCTTTTCATTGCCAATGCTTTCATAGGGTTTTTACTGGTAATAGGATTAATTGAACCGGTAATTGGATCTTTTAAATCTTTCATAATTTGTCTAAAAATACCTGTACCTGTTCTAAAAATTTCTGAAGGCCATGACATGAAGTTACCAAAAGGAGACATACGAGCTGCTCTTACAAACTCACCAACCTTAGCATAGTTTGGGATAGTATCTTGTACTATTTGTGCTACTTCTTTTTTAAGTGCATCATCAGACATTTTAATACCTGCTTTTTTATAGGCATTACCTCTTTGAAGTAATTGAGTTTCATAACCTACAATTTTCCAAATATCATCTTCTGCAACATATAAATCTTGCATAAACTTAGCACCTTTTTTAATTCCTCTTGACACTTTTTTACCTAAAGTATTAATCATAGGTTTTAAAATACTGTCTGTTGCAATATTACCTTCACCAAAACGAACGTCTTTCATTAAGTTTCTTAGATCACCTAATCTTACGTTAGTATTAGTAATACCAAGTTCTAAATATTCTCTGTATTTTTCTTGCGATATCGGTTTTCTAGGTCCGCCAACTTGAACACTACCAAATGCCTGATTCATTGCTTTACCAAAACCAGGTCCAACAGTTCCATTCGCTAATGCAAATGCACTAGAACTTAAAAAGTTTCTAATGTGTGTTGGTATAGATAAAATTGTTTTGGCATATTGCGCACCTGCTTTAGGTGTTAATAATAAATTACGCCAAGCCCATGAAAAAGTTTTACCTACAGCACCTTGTCCTTCAGCTTCTCCTCGCATCCAGTTTTGAATATTACTAACATTGGTAAATCCTTCTGCAATTTCTCTAGTTGTATAAGTGCCTGCAAGTCTATTAATTAAAACTCCATCTTTAAAATAATCTTTTACATAATCATCCATTTTAACAACATCAGCTTCTGCACCAAAAGCTCTCTTAGCTGCTAATGGACTATCATGAAAAAATCCTCTTTGACCTAATGGAGTATCTGATTTTACAGCATCTTTCATAACTTGATCGGTATCTAATATTTCATCAAACAATTGATTTTTTCTTGCAACAGTAGATAATCTATTCATACCTTCAAAGATAGAATGTCTTGCATCATTTATTTCACCAAATAATTCTCTAAATACTTTAGAACCTTTACCAATAACTTGAATTTCTTTTTTACCACCAGGTAAATCTTTTGTAAGTGTTTGTGAAAATGTTTTTAAACCATACGCATCATCAGCTGCTTTAGATAAATTTTGATATGCAAATGTAGGTAAAGTGTCTTTGGATGGATCCATCTTTCTAACTTGTTTAATAATATCATTAACCATACCTTCTGCTTCAAGATCTGTAATTGGATTATTGTTTTTAGCTGCATATCTCATAAATAGTTTTTTTGTTTGATCCACAGCTTCTTTAGTTGGTTTATATTTAGAAAAGAATCCTGCTTCTGCGTCTTCAAATATTTCAAATGTATTACCTATATAGTTTTTAACTCTATTACCCATTATTTGTCTTAAATCTCTTGTAACACCTGTGGGTAAATCTACTTTAGCTCCTGGGCCAGATGCAGTGATCTCTAGTAAATTATTAAATTCTTCTCTTGTTTTATTTAATGTTTTTAAAATACTTTCAGAAACATCCACTCCATTTTTTCTACCCATTCTTTTAACAATAGTTTTTTCTATTTGATTAGAAAGATTAGAATCTAAAGGTGCTCTTAAATCTCCTTCAAATAAAGTATCATCTAAAAGTTTTAAAAAGTTTTTTCTTTCTTCAACACTAGATGCATTAAAAAATTTTCTAAATTCAGGAAATACTTTATTGACGTCTTGATCAATTCTTGCGACCATTTCTTCAGAAAAATTAGTATCTCTCATTTGTCTTGCTTTTTGAGTTTGTTTAGCTAAAGCAATTTCTTGTGGTTTAGTTCCTCTAAATCTAAATGCAGAGGCTAATTTATCTAATCCTCTTTCTATCTTAGAACTACTGTAAGCAAGTTCTTTACCTCTTTTTGCTAAAGTTTTTGCACCTGCTCCTACTCCATAAACAAAAGGTGTTAATAGTAAAGACTCAGATCCAAACTTAACTCTATTTAATAATTTTCTACTTGCATCATCTGATGGATCGGATTCAACATCTCTATCTAGTTCTGTAGGTCCTCCTTCAAATAGATCACCAAAGGTTCCAATTTTTTCAACATCAGCTACTAAAGTTTCTCCTGCTGCACCTCCTACAACAATAGCTCCAAACCTTTGTGTTTTAGATAAATCATTTAATTGTTTTGCTTTATCAATACCTTTTTTAACGTTTGCAGATTTAAAGTTTGCATACTTACCAGCTCTTTTTGCTTTTAATGCTTTACTAGCTAAACTGGTTGCAAGCTTTGCACCTGCAGCTCCTGGAATACCTATTTGCACAAAAGCTTCTGTTAATCTTCCAATAGCTCTTTGTTCAGCTACTTCTTCAAATGGATTTATTTTATCGAAAAATTGTTCTACAGATGCAGCAGTATTAGTTCCTGCACCTAAATCAATTAGTTCTGCTCCTAAAGATACAACTCCTTCAGGTACTTTTATTAAACCAGATGCTATCCCTGCTACGAAAGCAGTTGCACCAGAAACTTCGTTATCGTCTTCTGCATCAGGTGTTAATGTAACTTCACCATAATTAAGCTGATTTATATCTTCGTAATTATCTTCTTGCTTGTTTTCTTTTTTTGGAACAATCCCTTTTAGTGTAGGGTTGTTTTTAGGATCGTATGGATCAAAAGCCATTTCGCCTCCTACTGATCTATTTCTATTTCTTTATAACCCGAAAATGGATCTAATGTTACAAAATCTAATCTACCTTGACCTTCACCAACTCTTTTTTTCCATTGGCCTAAAGTTGCATCATAAAAAATTTGTCCGACTTGAACATTACTTAAATCAGGAACAAATTGACTTACACCTTTTTTACCTATGTCCACATAATCAATATCAATTAAATTACCTTTTAAATTTGATGGGGCTTGCATAATAAAATCCGTTGTTTTTCTAGATATATCATCTGCTTTAGCACCTTTAAATTTAGAAATAATTCTAGCTTCTGCAGCATCTACTAAGTTATCTCTCATTTTTTCAACTTGAGTTTCATAAAGCTGTGCAGCATATACGTCTTTGTTTTGTGCTTTCATTTTAGCAATTCTCTCTTCTCTTTCACCTTCAATATCTAAAATCTCACCTTCTAAAGCTAGTTTCTTTTCCAACTGACCTTTTTCAGCTAAACCTTGAAATAATTGTGCGGTAGGATCTTTTAATGCAGTTGAAACATCGGCAAATAGGCCTCCACCTGTTTGAGGTTGTGATGTTAAATTCATACCACCCTGTATTAAAAATTGTGATACCGGATCAATAGCACTACTTGGATATTCTGCTGCGACTCTAGCAAGTCTTTCTCTTGCTGAACCTTGTGAAAAATTATCTCTTATACCAGTCATAATGCCTTCACCGACATTACCACCTTTTCTAAACATTGGTCTTCTAAATATTTTACTCATTATAAAACTTTAATTTGTTGAGGTGTTACTGCTCTGTATATACCCGCCAACGTTGATCCAATTCCTAATGCAGTATTTATAGGACTAGGACCAGGTTGAGATGTTTGTTGAGTTGTACCTGGATAACCTGCTATTAAACTTGTAACACCTTGACCATAAGCTTGTGCTGCTGTTAAAGGCTGCATTAATTGTTGTTGTGCCAGTTGTTGTTGAGCTGTTAAACCTGCTTGTGTTTGAGCTTGTTGTTGTGCACCTAAAGTTGATAAACCTGCAATTTGTTGTCCAGCTAATTGAGGAGAAGCCTGT
>Ga0208161_1000987_pt1 | contig 15633 bp, 20 predicted proteins | sample CB_VirMetaG_3_FD_184538 | JGI IMG/M metagenome (GOLD analysis project Ga0208161, IMG submission 184538) | Freshwater to marine saline gradient viral communities from Chesapeake Bay - CB_1508_1S Viral MetaG (SPAdes) (version 4) | ecosystem: Environmental > Aquatic > Marine > Coastal | place: USA...
TAACCGGTATTGTTCTCCACGTAGTGCTCATACGTATCATCGAAGGCAACGAAGTCGTTATCCTTCCACCAATACTTCTCCCCACCTACAACAATGAAGCATGCAGGATCATTGGGGGAGATAGCGGTAATATGTACCCGGATAGATCCAGACCAAGGCCCAGTGTGTGCCTTAATTCTTCCTCCCGGCTCCAACACGGAGACCATAGCAAGCCGTATGTCTCTGTGTCTTCTAATGGCTCCAACCAGTCCGGGGAAAAAGAATCGATCAGCCATTCTTCCATACTTACCGTACCAGTAGATGTAGACCTTACGCCACTTCCCATCATCTGTAATATCTTCTCCAAAGAAGAGATCACCTTGAATGGGAGTAGCCCACGTCGCACTACGATCCAACTCATCACGGATCATGGGCCAGTTTGCTAGGATGTCTTGCATAGACTCCCGATAGCGTACTGCCTCTGTCAGATACGGAGTAGTAGGATCAGCAGAATGTCTGTGTACCCAGCGATTGAGAGCTCGTACCCAGCTATGAAAAGGCTCCCTATAGAAAATGTTCATTAGAGAAACCTTCTCGGGAGTCTTGGGATACGGGATCACCATTCTCATCGTAGTCATAGTATTCCGAGTAACCACGGAATAGCTGGGCATGCTTCTTGGCCTGTGCAGCCGTAATCAAGCCCTCTTCTACGAGGAGATCTCTAATCTCTTCCAGCTTTAGCCGCTGGCCCGTAGCCGCTTCTACAGCAGCACGGATATAGATCAGATTGATCGATTGAGTCGGGGTTGGGGAGATAAAGGGTGGTCTAGTTCTTGCCACTTTGGAATATGCACGTGTTATACCACTATCAATTCAAGGAATCAATAGTTTGTTGTAGCACTTACTAACCTACGAGTAAGTGAAATTATTTTCCCTGCAAGTATTGACAAATGGGAGATCTGACTGTATAATTCAGGCTCCCCTGCCGAGGGAAATATATATAAAGGGAACCCATAAAGCCTAGCCTAGTGCTAGGTTTTTTTATGCCCTGTAGTATGTTCATTACCGTGAACAGTAGGGGCCATAGTGACTACGATAATAGACATTAGCTCTACTCCTACCGTCTAATGGCCAGTATCTTAGGCATTAGCTTATGCTGCTATATGCCGACCGGACTGCGAAGCAGTACCGTTACGGCTAGGGAGCCTCTGGACTGCCCCTCTCCAACTATCGTAAGGATCTATGCGCTTATGGGCTTCCCTATTCAAATAGAGACTACCCTTACCGTCAAAATCCTCACAGAGATCAAAGGAAAGAGACATATCCTCTAAGCATAATAGGGCAAACAGATCACATGACCCTGATTCATAGCCCCTGAATGTCGTTGTCTTACCCTTCTTAATCGAAAAGACCCTATGCCCATCATCATGGGACTTCGTCTTCACATCTACACGGATAGGATGATCTGCATGATCCACATCCATCACTAGCAGGTCATATCCCTTCCCTGCAGCGTGGATTACCTCATACCCATACCCTCCTAGGACAGAAGCTACGAAATACTCCCCTATCGTACCGATATGGGTAGCATCTAAGGCCTTCATGAGCTCAGGATTAAAGGGAACACTCATAAACCCTCCTCTAGAGAGGAGAAATCCGTATCCTCATCGTACTGATCCCACGGATCGATACCATTCCCTTCCAAATACCCTGCTACCTCCCTCAGACGCTCTGCCTGACGAGATAATTCATGAGCAATTGAATAAAGCTGGCCTACCGCATCTCCAGATTCAAACATACGGTAGAAATCAATGACCTCATCTACCAATTCCTCGAATTCAACCCTACCTTCTAGGGGCTCCTCTCGGTCTTCTGGATAGATGAACGTAAGAATGAAGAATTTACCTTCAGGATTGACCTCCAAATCGTGTTCTACGTGGAGATCTGTCCGCATCTCAGCGGAAAAGCTGCCTAGTGACATGTAATAAGCCCTGTCTTAGAGGCATACCGGCCCTCAACCCGGTCAAAAGCAACATCATGCTAACCTTAGCACCCTATAAATGCAACTACAAGTGCTATTGTTAGTGTTTATTATAGCAAATACTTGACAGTACTCCTATTCCTGCCACAAAAATAGGCACTGACTGACTGCTTAGTACCTTTACGTAGTCCATACCGGGTACCTGAGCACGGATGAGCACCTGTTATTGACGAGGTTAAAATCCAAATCTCTGGCGGAAGTGATATACGCTAACGCTACACCCCCCCCTGTCACTTGCCCGGCCCCCCTCCGAGCTAGTGAAGGCCCTCTAAATGCCTGAAAATACAGGCCTTTCTAGCTCTCTCCCGTATTCTAGCCGGCATTCTGCAGAGCTCCAGACAATCCCGTGACAATGGCCCATAGAAAACAGAAACGGAAAGCAAGGCCAGCCAAAAGGTAAAGAAAACAAGGCTAAAACGTAATCCGGCCGCATGCTTTTTTGTTATGGGCCCCGGCCTTTTGAGATCTGCCGGCCGTGTACGGGATTTTCTAGGCGTATCGGAGCGCGTGCGCGTGTATCATTTCCGGCCTTTGTCCGGCCCCTATCCTGTATTGCATCCGTTCTCACTCTCTCCGGTGCTCTCTCCCGGCCTTTGTCTTTTCCCCTAGCGCTGCCCTAGCGGCCCCGTATTGCGTACGCTCTCCGGCCTTTCTGAGAGCATAAAAAAACCCGGCACTGTGGCCGGGCCTGTTGGTGGATTGTTCCCGTTCTATCTGTTGAGCTCCCATTTACCGGCCAGCATTTCGGCGCAGTATTTGTGCCCGAGCTCTTTATAGTCCGGCCAGTGTCCGGCCTCTACCATTTCGCAATAGAGCACCTCTTCAGCCAGTGCGTCGGCGTAATCAATTGAGCCCACCAATCCGACAATGGCCAGAAAAAAAGCGGCCCCGGCCAGCATGGCCAATAGATAAACAAAAGAGCGCATTATTAGATCCCTCCCGGAATGAGCGGAAAAGTCATAGAGCCGTCGGCCTGTATTTCAGCGACTAGGCCATTGATAGAGCGGGCCTTTCTTTTGCCGGCCATCATCCGAACACGCACCACGGGAGCCGGCCCGCTTTGGTTGTAATGGATTTGCCAAGCTGTGCGGCCCTCAAAGCTGTGCGCGATAGCGTCGGCCTTTCTCATTACTTCGGCCCCACTGCGGCCCCTAACATTAAACAAAATAAAGCCGGCCCAAAACTCCGGGTTCTTTTTGATTGTTTCCCGGAGTGTTAGAACGTTGATCGCGGAGACTGGCAAACCACGGCCAGCCGGTGGAACAAGTGCGAATGCTTGCATTGTCGTTTCCCTCAATTTGCTAGTGTGAAAAAAAGAGCCGGCCCCATTACAGAGCCGGCCCCGTACCGATTAAGCCGCTAGGCGTTGCCATTCTTCGGAATCAATAATGCGGGAGACTTCGCGCTCTCTCTGATCCAGTGATGCGGCCACATTGTCCACGTTGCGGCTATTGCGTACAGCGAAAGCCTCCGAATTGTGAGAGCTGTAGAAAGTGAGCGCAGAATATAGAGCCCAAACAGAGCGGCCACGCTTTGCGCTCTCTATCTCGAATTGTTCCATCATTCGGGAGACTTTGCGGCCAGCCATGCCGGCATTGTTGAGCAATTCCTCCGCTTGCTCCGGAGTAATGCGAGCATTGGCCCACGCTTGCCAAACCCGGACACGCTCCAGATATTTCCGCATTTCCGATTCAATGAAGGCCTGAAACACTGCCGGAGAGAATCCGCTAGTATGCCGTGCGCTTTTCTTTTCCATTTCCCCAATTACTAGGCCATTGGTGCACACAAGATCATAGGCCCCGGCGAATACACGCACAGAGCCCGAGCCGTTGAACGTGTTAGCGATCCCGATTCGGAATTTCAATTGCGTACTGGAGCCGGAGAGCTGGCGAATATCGGCCCCCAATGCCGGGAACGTGAGCTCAAAACGGGAGTAGGCCCCGGCGAAACTTGAATGCTCGGAGAGCTCCAAGCCTTGCAGCGCATATGCCGGGAGGGAATCCTCCGCTGCATTGCATACCATGCTATAGAGCTCCGGGTTCTGTGCGATCCCGTAAGACTTGCCCACAATGCCCAAGGCCTCGCCGCTATCTGTGCGACGAATGACTGAGCCGATCTTGTCCGGGATGCGCTGAGCTGTGCCCGTTTCGTGGTTCCGCATATATACCGGTTCGGCCTTTGCTGTGAACCCAAGCGACGAAAGCGCCGGAAAGTCTACAGAATGAAGGCGTACCGGTGCGCCGGTGTTGAAGGTATCAATGTTGTTTAGTGCGTTCATTTTTGAAATTCCTCTATAGATTAAAAATTACTTTCGGCGCGGTATGCTGCATCCCATGAGTCCATGAATGGGCAAATCTCGCAGTCATAAACGCTCTCTTCAGGCCGCTGGCCACGTTCAAGAACAACCCCGGCCCAGCCTAAGTATTCGCCGGTGTCCTTGTCACGGATGCGGACGTCCGAAATATCCACGCTTTCGATTGCGTGCTTAATTTCATTGTAGGACGTGGAACGCTTAGCGGCCCATTCCTCAGAATCGTGCACGCTTACTGTGGCATTGTTGGCCAGCGCGTATTTGATCAGGTGCAAGTATGCTTTTTGCATTGTCGTTTCCTCTTTTTGCTAGTGAAGGCCCGGGCCACCACAGCCCGAGCTCTGGCACAGATTACTGCGGCCAGATTAAAAGTGCAAGTGTTAGTGTCGCTGTTAGTGTCACGAAATGAGCCATGCCACGGCATACCAGAACACGCAAAAGCCGATCAATTGATACAGGCCCAACATTAGGCGGCCCCCAGTACTGCGGCCGCATGCTTTCTGCCGGCCCCGTGGACTACAGCCGCAATGCTTTTTGCTGCAATAGCGGCCCCGGCGCAGAGCGTGCAATTCTCGCACGTTGTTTTCCGGCCTCCTTCATCCGTTGCCGGGCATATGATCTCCCGGCCTTTCTTTACTTCGGAGACGTTGGAAACAATGCGGAACGTTCTGAACCCGTCGGCCCATGCTTTCCGGGCCTGTGCGAGATTGTCGGCCGATACCATACAAAACCGGCCGAATACTCTAGAGCGGGCCTTACCGGCGAAGGCCTCCCCGGTTTGGTGCGTGTATCCTGTCCACGATTCGGCCCGGGCAAGTAACGAATCCCAAACGCTTTGAGGGATGGCCATAGGATCCCCATAGGCCCCGGCCCTGATCTTTTGCCCGGCCCCATAATCGGCCAGCATTTCCGCCGGCACAGTAGAATAGCCACCGGAGCGGAAACGCTTATAGATAGCGGCCGGAGCTTGTCCTATTTGCACATAGCAACCCCGTTTTTCTGCTAGGCCTTTATCCTTGCCGGGGTTTGCTTGGCCCCGTAGCGGGCAATTGCCACAAATGGAAAAGTCTTCGCCGGTTCTGTTTGCCGTGATTGGATCGATATCGGCCCGGAGTATCCAAGTCTGCAGCATAGCCCCGGTTTTGCTATTGGAGCTCCCGACGGTTCCGATCATGACAATAGGCCGGCCATCGATTGCACTCGGGCCCCGGTACAGTACTGCGCTGCGGATATCTCCGCTTTTCTTAAATGCTCGCATTTTTGCTTTCCTCTTTTGCTAGTGAATGATGCTATGCCCACCACAGACATAACCGGCCGAATATAGCACTAATTCCGAGCTCTACAAATGCTTTTTTTGTGCGTTAGTAATTGCCTGAATTAATGTTTTCTGATTTTTGAAAATAATTTTTTTCGGGGGTCGCCCCTCCCCCTTGGTACGTAGAGACACCAACAAATGCTGCTCTTATAGGAATGTAACAAACATTTTGACGCGCCAGTCTTTTTGATGCTAGGACTCAGCTACAAACCGATGAAAGGACTCAGCTATGCGTACTGTTATGTCCCATGAAACGGCTTTAGAAATCGCTCAGGCCCTTTTTGATGCCGCTGACATGGCAAAAGAGACAGGTAACCCTGCCTACATTAATAAAATCATTAATTGTTACATTGCGGAGGATGAGTGCGATGGCGTCACTCATATGAAGATCCTTCCACCCCCTATCCCCCTCTTCAAAAGCCGGGACAGTGAATCGGAGTCCTCCGTAGCATAAAAAAACCCCCCAGAGCTGTTTTGTGGGTGGTTAATCCACACTCTGGGGGGCGTCCTCACTAGCAATGAGGCAGAACGACAGTAGACCAAAGGGGAAGAAGAGTCTACTGCAAAGGCGTCGACGACTAGAGGGGGTGCCATCGACTTTTAGATGCTACAGCTAGTGTCACTTGTAGTCAATAGTAACATGCGTCTTGACGCGCCAGTCTTTCTTCAGTTAGTGTCATAGCTGGTTCCCATAACTAGCGAGGCATTGAAACCGTATGAAGATCAAGTATCTATACCGTCGTGTTGGAAAACGTGGCGATGTTGTTTGGGCTGTGAACCCTCCAAAACAGGTCAGAGAGACGATTGGAGCAGCGTATCAGCAGTTCAATAACCGTGAAGAGGCTACGAAGTATGCTCTAAGCGTAGATGAAGCCTATTCTGACTACAAAAGAGGCATCCACAGGCAGCTCAAGGTCAATAGAGACACGGTAGATGGTCTAATCACCTTCTATAAGACGACATCTGAGTGGAAAAAGCTTACGCACAACAGCAAGGTTCACTACAACCTTGTCATTGAGACAGCTAGACGCATGCGTATTGGCACTGCAAACATCAATTTCACTGAAATGATGGTAAAAAACGTGTCTCCAACTCACGCAGACAAGCTCTACCAGACACTTTCTACTACGATCTCCGCTCACAGGGCCATGCATACCTGCAAGGTGCTCCGTAAGATCTGGTATGTCGGGAAACGTCATGGTCTGGTGCAGTTCAATCCATTCGAGAGGATGGGTCTGAAGGCCCTAGAAGACCGTGTAGTGCTCTGGGAGGCGGATCAGGTAGCTACCTTCATCTCTACGGCTGATGCCATGAATATGAGCAGCATCGGTACCCTTGCTCTCCTGTGCTATGACCTCTGTCAGAGACCCGGGGACATGCGTCAGCTCCGCTGGGAGCAGTACAAGGAGGGTGTCTTCACCTTCGCTCAAGAGAAGACCAATACCGAGGTCTCCATACCCGCCTCTCCAAGGCTTCAGGAGCGTCTCAGAGAGGTCTACAGCATGGGTGGTAGCTCCCATGAAGAGATCGTCGTTTGTGAGGCCACTCAGAGGCCCTACGATAGACGTTTGTATGCCAAATGGGCTGCTAAAGTCCGTTTAGAGGCTAAATTGCCCTCTACACTGCAATTGAGAGACCTCAGAAGGACGGGTGCTACGGAAATGGCTGAGGCTGGTTGTACTGAGGATGAGCTCAGGTCTGTGACAGGCCATCAGAGCCGTGATGTGCTCAGTATCTACGTCCGTCCGACTAAGAAACTGGCGATTGCTGGTATCAACAAGAGGTTCCAGAACAATGGCTAGACCAATGTATGAGTGTAGTGAGGATTGGAAGAAGGAGAGAGCGGCCATTTCAGTGCTGGAAGAGCACTTTAAGGCTATCGGCTTCAAGCTACCGATCAGCTACGGCGTAGATTACGCCTTAGTGGGCAAGGGAGACCGCATCCTTGCCTTTTTTGAAGTAAAAAGTCGTTGCAATCACAGTGATAGGTATGAGAGTCTCTTCATCTCAGCCCTGAAGCGTATGAAAGCGTTAGAGTTATCCGCTGCGACAGGAAGGCCCTGCTACATACTGGCGGGATATACAGACGGTATATACCTCGTCAATTTTGATGAGAAGCCTTCCAAGACTACGCTTGCTGGCAGGACTGATCGAGGAGATTCAGCAGACATGGAGCCTTGCGTTCACTACAGCAAGGAACAGATGAAGCTGATCTCCAACATCAACGTACATGAATTGATACAGGGGATTGCAGCATGAGTGAGCAAACTAATTTTGATATCTGGGCCGGTTACGGTGACATGGACTCTGCCTTCATCGCTATGTGCGATGCGATGGACACTCCACCGACTGGGCCGTTCAGGAAAGCACTGTTTGGTGTGTTTGAGATTGGCTACAACATCGGGTGTCTACACACCGCCCGTATCGTTGTAGAAGACGCAGCAGAAGAGCGAGAGGCTGCGTAAGGTGTCTAAATCTGTCCGACCACAACCTTTTTACTTCGTGCGTTCTCAGGCAGTGGAAGGGTAGGTACTTGCGAGTGGTTGGCCCCGCCACTATGACAAAATGGGGCAACTACTTCGTGCTAGAGTTGGTGTCATAGCAGGGAAGTGAAAACAAATATCAACACATACAAAAAGACCGGCCTAAGCCGGTTTTTTATTGTTTGTTATCAGAATATTGGTTGCGGGAGTAGGATTTGAACCTACGACCTTCAGGGTATGCATATATCGTTACAAATCAATAAGCTACCTACCCCCTGCTGTAAGTAGCGTCATACCTAGTGTGACACTTAGCACGACAGATAGTGTCGCTCTATGACATTAGCTATTGACGAATCTAAATTCTCATGGTAAAAAAGCGAGGCCGCTCCGGGGCCGAGCCCCCCTATACCACTAGCAAGAAGGGCATATGTTCAATAAATCAGAGCAATTAGAGATCCTAAGTAAGATCCGTATCCGTGATGGAGACAGTAAGAGGATGGACTGTCCCTTCTGTGGAGGGAAGTACACCTTCACCCTAACTCGTCGTGATGGAAGCTTAATCTGGAATTGCTATAAGGCTTCCTGTGGAGTCCGTGGAGCTACTCAATCAGATCGTTCCCTAGACTCCATCAAGGCAAGACTGGCTAACCTTAAACGTGATGTTCACAATAGCCGTATTCCTCTACCCGGATTAACTTCAAGCATTGATCATCATCCTGAAGCAGTCTGTTACCTAGACCGTGTTCATTCCCTCCACGCCCATCGTAAGGGCTTAGCTGATGTTCGCTATTACCCAAAGGAACACCGTGTCCTGTTCTACATGAACAATGGAGCTGGCTGTGTAGGTAGATCCCTCTACGGTGATGCTAAGCCTAAGTGGAAAGCTTTTGGTGATACGACAGGTATCTTCACCTGCGGTACAGGCAAGACAGGGATCATCGTAGAAGATGCTGCTTCAGCCTGTGCTGTAAGTGTTTTAGCTGATGTAACAGGTATTGCACTACTTGGAACGAATGTAAGTCCATTGCAGAAAGTTCAGTTACTAAACTACGATAAACTTATTATTTCCCTTGACAAGGACGCAAGTAAGAAGGCAATCATGCTATTACGCAAGTTGGAAGCGTTCGTACCGACCACTGTTCGTTTCCTTGAAGAAGATGCAAAGTGGTTGGGTGAAGAAGAGCTGAGGGGTATCTTTCATGAAAGCGAGAGGAATAGTCATCATTGACTACGATCTCCCCGGGGGCTTCATTGAAGCTGCTGAAGAGCAGAAGAAGCTACAAGACATGGTGTCTGAGTTAGTTCGTGGTAACCCACGGGTGAAGTACCATGAGGTAGATATCAGGGAACGTCGTGGAGATCAGAAGCCTGACTTAAAAAAAATGAAAATACGGATTAGCTGAAGAGAGAGGAAGAGCCGGCATATACTATTACTAGAATCATGTCTAAGCTTAAGCCCTTGATCTAGAACGACTTCATTAGCACAAACACTCCGTACTCATTTAGAAAGCCCTAGCGTTTTGCTGGGGCTTTTTGTTTGAATCACTCGTGCTTGTGTTAGTGTCATAGCTGGTGTACAGTTGGGCACTCCTTAATCACGCACTGAGCACTAGCAAATGGATAACCAGCTACTCAAAGCATTACTACACAATGACTTTTACCTTTCCAACAAATCGAATCTCTCCCGCCAACTCTTCGAGGATGAGCATCAAGATCTCTACGACGTTATCGTAGAAGCCCAAGAGAAGTTCGCTCACGACCTCAACACCTATGAGCTCCATGCGCTCTGGTTGAAGTCCAACCCCGTAGCCACACGATCTGAGAAGGATGCCATCCGTGCCATCATTGAAGAGCTGGATGACACTCCAGACATGTCTGATGATGTCGCTACTGACGTTCTCCGTGATCTATGGAAACGTTTCATTGGGCAGAAGATTGCTAACCTCGGCATTGAAATCACTGAGGGCAATGACACTGCAATGGAGCGCTTGGATAAGCTCTTAGAGCGTACCAAGGATGGCTTCCTACCCGATGACTTTGGTGAGCCTACAACAACAGACATTGAAGAGCTGTTGGCTTTCACCAGTGATGATGCCCGTTGGCAATTCAATATCGAAACACTCTCCCGTCAGGTCTACGGCATTGGCCCCGGGGAGTTCGGTGTAGTCTTTGCTCTCCCTGAAACAGGTAAGTCTGCCTTCGTAGTCAGTGTCTGTGCTGGCCCGGGTGGTTTCTGTGAACAGGGTGCCAAGGTGCTCTACCTCGGTAACGAAGAGAAGACCTCCCGTACAATGCTCCGTGCTATGCAGGCATGGTCTGGCATGACCAAGGAAGCAATCATCAAAGACCCACGCTCTGCCCGTAATAAGTTCAAGGCTATTGAAGATCGTCTGATCATGAATGACGTACAGGATTGGGATCTAACTAAGATAGAAGCCTATATCTCCGTACAAAAGCCTGACGTCCTGATCATTGACCAAGGCGATAAGGTACACATCTCAGGCAACTACAGTGCCTCCCACGAACGTCTTCGTGAGTTGTACCGCTCCCTGCGTGAAGTAGCGAAGCGATACAACTGTGCTCTGCTCACTGTCTCTCAGGCCAGTGCAGATGCGAAAGGACGCACTCGTCTCTCTCCATTCGACATGGAGGGCTCCAAGATTGGTAAGGCTGCAGAGACTGATCTGATCATCGGTATCGGTAAGCATGAGGCTGGCGACGTAGACGACAGTGAGCCTGATACCACCCGCTATCTAACCGTATCTAAAAACAAACTATCCGGTTGGCATGGCACCATCATCTGCAACATCCAGCCAGAGATCTCAAGATACGTCGCTTAGGGGGAGCGCATATGAAAGTAATCATCATTGACCTAGAAACCACGGTACAAAACCATGAAGGCACTAAAGACAACAGTCCGTACAATCCTAAGAACCGCATTGTTTCTGCTCACTGGCAGATCATCAATGACGGAGAAGCAAGTGAAGTCTTCAACCGAGTCTTCCACCACAACGAGAAAGCTCATCCAGACTCCACGGAGGATCTAGTTGAAGCACTAGAGACGTCTGACGTACTGGTAGCACACAATGCTAAGTTTGATGTCTCCTACCTGCTAGAAGCAGGGCTCCCCATCCCTTCCACCGTATGGTGTACGATGGTTGGGGAGTACATTCTTGCTAAGGCACAGCGCAAGGGTCTCTCCCTGAAAGAAACTGCCCAGCGCTATGACGTTACCCGCAAGAAGTCTGAGCTCGTAGATGAGTTGTTCCGTAGTGGCATAGGCTTTGAGGCCATGCCCTTGGACACTGTCATTGAGTATGCTGAGGCTGACGTCATCTCCTGTGCTGAGATCTATCAAGTCCAGCAGTCACTACTGGAAGACCCACACTACGATAGCCTTACTCCCGTATTCACACTGATGAATGAGATGCTGCTCTTCCTTGTAGAGATTGAGCGCAATGGTATCCGTATCGATATGGAGACCTTGCTGGAGGTAGAGCAAGACTTCTTGCAAGAGAAGGCAGACATTGAGCAGCGCCTTAAAGAGATTGTTCGCTCAGTCATGGGCGACACCCCAATCAATCTAAACTCCGGGGCAGACATGACCAAGGTGGTCTACTCCCGTGTCATCCTGAACCGGGACTACCACAAGCGTGTATTCAACATTGGGACTGACCATCGTGGTAAGCCTCTGCCCCCGGCACGAATGACACCACAGCAATTCGCTAACACCGTACGCAAGAGTACTCGCCGTGTCATGAAGACGGTGGCCTATCACTGTGATAGCTGTAAGGGCACGGGTAAGATCCGAAAGCTGAAGAAGGACGGCTCCCCGTACAAGAATGCTACTAAGTGCCCGAGCTGTGACGGCAATGGCTACGTCTACATGGATACGGGTCAGGTAGCCGGCTTAAAGCTGATCCCTGAAGGGCCACAGGATGCCAGCATCAATGGCTTCAAGACAGACAAGGTCACCATCAAAAGATTGATTGCTCAGGCAGAGCGTAAGGATAATCTGGAGGCTATCGACTTCCTGACTAAACTCTCCCGTCTGAATGCCATCAACACCTACCTTGATTCCTTCGTGAAGAATATTAAGCAATGGACACGAGGGGATGGTGTACTGCATGCCAACTTCAATCAGACCACAACCCGGACAGGTCGTCTGAGCTCCTCTAACCCCAACTTCCAGAACCAGCCGAAGGGCGGGAAATTCCCGATCCGGAAGTGTGTCGTATCCCGTTTTGAGGGTGGTCAGATCCTAGAAGCTGACTTCTCTGGTCTGGAATTCAGGGTGGCTGGAGAGCTCTCCCGAGACCCTCAAATCATCGATGACATCCTATCTGGGAAAGACGTCCACAAGCAAACGGCCTCTATCATCTCTCAGAAGCCCGTAGAGACGATTTCTAAGGAGGAGAGGCAGTCGGCTAAGGCCTACACATTTGCGCCTCTCTACGGCGGTATGGGGGCGTCTGAGCCACCCCACGTTCAGACCTATTTCAAGGAGTATTTCAACATCTACCGGGGGCTGGCCCGCTGGCATAAGACCCTCATGGATGGAGTGCTTCGGAATGGCATTGTTCAGATCCCGTCTGGGCGTCAGTTTTATTTCCCCGGAGCTAAGCGCCTCCGTAGTGGGCGGATCACGAATGCTACGGCTGTCGTGAATTACCCGGTACAGTCTTTTGCTACGGCAGACATTGTCCCGCTGAGCTGTATCCGTGCCCTCCAGTTTTTCCGTGAAAATAGGCTAAAATCTAAGCTGATCCTAACCGTGCATGACTCCATCGTCGTGGATGTATTCCCCGGGGAGAAAACGGATGTCGTGAACGGGCTGACTTGGGCCATGAGAGGTGTGTCAGAGGAGCTGAAGGCTCGCTTTGATTACACTGCAGTACTTCCCCTCGATATTGAAATGGAGGCTGGCAGCAATTGGATGGAAACCTCTGCTGTCACCGTACCAAAGGAGCTACCGAAATGTCTGAAACAATGAAGGGTGCATTTGATAGTGGATTGATCAGTACCCTAGATCCACCGGATCGATTTGATCTGGAGCAGGAGATCTTTAAGTGCTGGCAGGTCGTAGATGACATAGAGCTGATCTATTCAGCCTCTGATAGCATCGATGCCAACTCAATGCAGAATGTCCTGCTGGGTGTAGCGGCTCTCTATGAGCTCAAGTTCAATAAGCTGTTCCAGACCTACGAACATCTTCTTCAAAAGGGGTACGCTAACAATGGACTATGATGACTTGTTCATGCTCGCCATGATGGGTGTCATTTTCATCACATCGATGATGGTGGTGCACACAATGCTTAAGCTTTTATCTGCATGATTTCTAGACGCACTAGCGATTGACTTAGTGTCATAGCTAGTGTACTTTTTAACCTCCAACAAAGGAGATACTTATGGGCGATTTAGCCACTGTTGATCAGGCACAAGTTAATCAGCTTGCTGCCATTCTGGGCGCATCACAAGAACAATCTGGTGGTGGTGCTTCTTCTAACCGCTTACCGATCCTGAAGATTTCTTCAGATGAGGATGCACAGGGCCGTGAGATTAAACCCGGTCAATTCTACGTACACGGTACGGGTCAGGAACCGATCTACGCTAAGAGCGTGAAGATCCGCCCGCTGAGCCAACTCTTTCAGTACCTTCAGTGGGACGCAAAAGAGAATAAGGTAGCCAATAAGACCCTGATGATCCCGGACTTCAAACAAGAGCCTCGTGATATGAAGGGAACCCTGCGCTGTGGTAAGCCTACTTCTAAGGTCTACCGTGAGATGGATGAAGCTGAGCAGAAGAAGTATAGTGATATCACATGCTTCCGTCAGATCCGTGCATTGGTAACTCTCGAAGGTACTACGGCTGACGGTGAGAAGGGCAGCATTGAAAATATGCCTGTCATCATCATGGCTAAGGGTGCCAACTTCAACGGCTTTGAAGATGAGTACGTGAAGGCTCTACCGCAAGGTAAGAACTTGTTTGACTATTGGTCTGAAGTGACTGCCGAGAAGAAGCGTAAGGGCACGGTAAATTACTACGTATGGCACTACCTGCCTCTGCTCTCTGATGCTGTACCGCTGGATCAGACTACCTTCGATACCATGATCCATATGGCGAAGATGATCGAAGAAGAGAACAAGATGATCGACAACGCTTATCAGAAAGCAATGCGTGAACGATACATCGATGAAGATGCAATCGAAGCTCTTGAAGCTGACCTAGAAGCCGATCTCGAAGACGCTGCGTAACCTCCTCCCAGCGATGGCTTGGGGGGCCTTAGTGCCCCCCCTTTTTAACACAGATGCGTAGACGGAATAGCTCATGTCATTATCAGTCCTTGAATTGCAGATTCGCAGAACCCTTGATCAATTGTCCAATGGGGAAGCAGTCGAATTTAACGATCAGTGGATTGAAGATGCAGGAGAGATGTTCAAGGATGCCTTGCGTAAGCAGCTCTCTGGACGTGAGAATGAATTCCGTCTGCGTATGTCCAACATCGGTCGCCCCCTGTGCCAACTCCAGATGGAGAAGGCGGGGGCTGAACGGTCACGGATGCCCTACAATCATATTCTGAGAATGATGCTAGGTGATGCCGTAGAGTGCATCATGGAAGTCATCCTCCGTGTGAGTGGGGCGAACATTACGGGCGGTAAGTCACGGGCTGAATTCAATATTGCAGGTACCACCATCAACGGTGAAGACGATATTGAGATTGATGACAAAGTCTACGACACTAAGTCTGCCTCCCCGTGGGCCTACGATAACAAGTGGTCTGAAGGGTGGCATGGTCTGGTCAAAGATGATGCCTTTGGCTACACCGCTCAGCTCCTAGGCTACGCTAAGGGCTTAGGTAAACAGCCCGGTGGCTGGATTGTAGTGAACAAGAGCACGGGTGAAGTCCGTGTTGTAGAAGCTAACCCCTCTCAGTCTGAGGTGGATAGCATCACTGCTAACGTCACCAACACCATTAATAAGATTACAAGCGATGCTCCGTTTGAGCGCTGTTATGAGCCTGTCGATGAGTACTTCCGTGGTAAGCCCACAGGGAATAAGCGTCTAGGCTCTAACTGCTCCTTCTGCTCTTACGTTGCAGAGTGTTGGCCTAATGCCGTGCATAAACCGCAGGCAATGAGCCAAGCAAAGAATCCGAAGTACTACTGGTACACGGACTATAAAACCACCGAGGAAACCTAATAGCCTATGGCTTATGCAAACGTCTGTCGCAAAGCTCTTGCGGCAGGGTACAGATCAGGAATTGAAAAGGATATTGCCAAACAGCTTGCTGAGTATGGAATCAAAGCCGACTACGAGCCCTTTAAGATCCCGTATACGGTGCCAGAAACCTATCACAAGTACACTCCAGACTACGTTCTACCGAATGGTATCGTGATCGAGAGTAAGGGACGCTTCACTGTCGAAGACCGTAAGAAGCACCTCTACCTGCAAGAGCAGTATCCACATCTAGACCTGCGCTTCGTGTTCTCAAACGCCCGGGGGA
>Ga0208161_1000989_pt1 | contig 15609 bp, 6 predicted proteins | sample CB_VirMetaG_3_FD_184538 | JGI IMG/M metagenome (GOLD analysis project Ga0208161, IMG submission 184538) | Freshwater to marine saline gradient viral communities from Chesapeake Bay - CB_1508_1S Viral MetaG (SPAdes) (version 4) | ecosystem: Environmental > Aquatic > Marine > Coastal | place: USA...
GATTCCAATCAGCATTAATTTGTACTAAATCAAATTGTTGAGCGGTTGCGTTTAGACCGAATAATAACCCTGCAATTAAAATTAATTTTTTCATTTTATTTTGATTTAATTAGTTCGTATAGTTTTTGGTCTATATCATCTAGCTTTTTGCTGTTTTGCTCAACTTTCGTTTGAGTATTCATTATTGTTTCACGAATTAATTGATCTTTAAGATCGTATTCAGTTCGTGACACTTCACTGGGTGGCAGTTTTTTTGCTTCTTCTATTTCAGATTGAAGCGTAAACCACATACCCACTGTAGTTACTATTACGCCTCCTAAAATAACCATTGATTCAACGGTCAATGTAAACTTGCTGTCTTTAGATATTTCTGCCATTTTAAAAGTTTATTTTTTTAATTTCTTTTGGTTTAACGTTTAGCAGCATTCTTGCATTCTTTATTGAATCTTCCTGCCATTCTTTTCTTGTTTTTTTAGCGTTAGCTTCTATCATTATTTGGCTTCTTGTTTTCTTTGGGCCGTTATCTTCTTTTTTCTCATAAAATCCTAAACTCCATTTGTCCCAACCTGCAGCTAAAAATGTTCTTTGCCAAGCATCTGCTTCAACACCACGATGAAGACCCGTATAAGCTGTTGCTAAGTTGTCGGCTTTTGTTACCAAACGATTTATAGGATAATTTGTTATACCGCCAATTATTCGGGCGTTAGCATGGATTAATGGGTTTTCTATAAAATTATTTGACGCTTCAACCTCGGCTCTACCTTTTTTAGTGTGCAATAAAAACTTCCTTGATTGCAGTCCTTTATATATATTTCTGAATTTAGCTCCAGCCGGTGGGGAAAGGTTTATTGCTTCTCCAATAACATTACCCATATCTCCTTGGTAACCTTTTGCATTTTCTTCATTATATTTTATAATAGTATTCTTACCCATTGCTAATAACGCTCCGGGAAGTCCGGAAGATCTTAATGTAGCATCAAGCATCGAATTAGCAAGTCGTTTTCCTCTTTTATCTGCACCTGCTAATACTTCGTCATCTTCAAATGCTGCTGCAAAAATACCTTGTTGCAATGCTGTAAACAGTAAGTTTTGCATTGCGCCATAATAAATAAACTTAGATATATTTGTTTTATCATCGCCTCGTCTATTAATGAAATCTAATGCTGCTTTCTTTTGTTCGCGAGCCATTTGGAATGGGGCCCCACTAAATGAATAAACAAATCTACCTGTTAGTCCTCTTTGAACATTAGAAACTTTATCTTGTCGAGAAGACTGCTGATGAGTTTCTGCTAACATTCTAAAATCGTCAAAAGCCATTTTCTTTGCTTCTGCATTTGAAAATCCTTGAGACTCATATGTTTTGGTTCTATTAATATAAAAAGGGGCGCCTCCTGCGGCGATAGCAAAGCTATCTGCAAATTTTGTCGGGGCATATCCTAGCTGAACCATTTTAGCCCATAGATGACTTAGCGGATTTTTTGTATCTCTTAATGATTTTGCAATTTCCGCTTCTTCAACGCTAATTTCCAATCCGTCGCGTCTTTGTTTTAAGAAATCGGAATTCATTAATTCCATAAAAGTTTTCCAATAGTTTTTCTGATTAGCAACTGCTTTGCCTACAGCTAATATGTTATTATCAGACCAATTAACAAAGTTGGCCATAGATATAGTCTGCAATACTGCCGATCTACCATTTAAGAACATTATATTACCAACAGCTCCATTGATATAATTTAAGCCTATAACAGCATATTCAGGTAAGTTTGTTGGCATAGACTGCCCTGTTTTCATTGCATTAAGCATTTCTTTCATATTCTTAACCCAATTTAATCCTAAACCAGCCTCTGCTTTAGAATAAAATTCAGGTGTAAATATTGCATCTGCATTGGTAATAAATTCTTCAAGGAACATTTTACGAGCTCCTTCGTTTATATATCTATGTGCATCAAACTTAATGTTAGAAGCATACCAATCACCTTTTGGCTCTGGATAAGGACGGCCGGCGCCAAACATGTTTTTAAATGAAATTGCACTAGCTAATAGCTTAGGATTTTTACTTACAATATTACTCAGCTCTGTTTGCTCTTTCAATGTTATATTCGGTATATCATAACCCAGTTTTTCCCATATCCAAACACGAATAGCTTGATCAACTGTAAACCCGGCATTTTCAATACTTCTAACCGCATCCTTATCAAACTTCATGTCAAAAGCTTTAAGCTTTTTATTAAAGTCTTTAAACTTCTGTGATATTTGTTGGCGATAAGTACTAATTGCGTTTTCACCACGTTCGTAAGGCAGTAATAAAGTTTCACGAGCTAAAGCCATATCAGCATCACCTTGTTTGCCTTTACCATATAATTTATATAATAATCCAGCAAAGTCTTCAGCATTTGGTGGTATATACAAATCAAACTTGCCTTTGCCTTTGCCTAATTGTCGTGCTTTAGATGCCGATATTTCCCCGCCTAATCCTGTACGGCGTGTAAGCATGTCGTCAAATTCTTTTGTAAGGTCTTTAGAAGCGAATGTTTCTGCTCCTATATTTTCAAAAGCCTCTTTTAATGCCTGCTCAATAATTGGAAAATCTTTTCGTTTTGCATTTGTTTGTTCAAAAACGCCCTGAGCCATTCTATTTATTAAAATTTCCCATTCGCTTCTGCCTTCTATAAAATTAAAAGTATTTTCTAGATTTTTTTTCCATTGTTGTAAATCAAGTAAACCTTTTTCTGTTAAAGGTGTCTTGCCGCCAAAGCCTCTTTTTAAAGAAATGTCTTTATAAAATGTACTTCCAGCTATTGCATCAAATGCTAATTGTGCTTCTCCAGGTCCTAATGTTCCTTGCCAGTCGCTAGCTAATTGGTCAAATCTTTCAGCGGTAAGGGTGCCTTGACTTATTTCATAAAATATATCTGCAGCAAATTTTGATTTTGGCAGATCATGTTCTAAGCGGACATCTCCTGTTATGCCATCTGCAAAAGTTATTGACTTTATAGGTACTAAATATCTAAAAAAATTAGCGCCTTGATTAAATCTAAATAAAGGAGATATTTTCTTTAATAAATCAGGGTTTTCTAATGTTTTTCTTTGAATATGTAATGTTTGATATTTTAAAAGCTCTATTTGAGTTTTTGCAACTCTTATTGCTTCTTTACCTTCTTCAGTTTCTCTAAATTTTCCTGCTAAAATTATTTTTTCTTCTGCAGAAATATCCATCTTACTTATGTCAGTATATTTTTCTAAAACACCTAGTTCAGAAGTTCTATATCCTAATACAGCGGTACCGTTTTTTGATAGCTGCTTTAATTTTTGCAATGAATTATATTCTTGCAATGAAATTAAATCTATTGCATTAAGAGCTTCTCCTTTTTGTACTTTTATAACTATGTCTTCCTGCCATTTAATAAAATCTTGACCAAATTTTATATCTACATTTTCTTTAGTTATACCTTCGCCAAAAACTTTTGCTCTTTCTTTAGCTGTTAATTTACCATTATTATAACCCCAAATTGTGCCAATAAAAGAACCTGTATTACTACGCTGTTTTTGACCCTGAGTAGCTCTAAATAATCCAGGCCATAAATCATTTATAACAGTGCTTATGCCTTCATTATATTGAGAAACCTCTTCTGGTGTTAATTGTTCTTGTTTTTTAATTACATAATCATTTGGGTCAATTCCTTTTTCTTTAATAGCTGATTTAAAATCTGCTTTTTCTTTTTCTATTTTAAGGCCACTAATACCAGATTCATTTATTACATTATATTTAGCTTGCTTATCTGATAAAATACTATTTTCAAAAACACCAAATATTTCTGGATGATTATCAAGTAACCAGCCTTGTGGTTGTTCTGTTAAATCTCTAAGAGCATTGGTAACTTCGTCATATGAGCCATATGCCACTAATCCACGATTATATTCTTCTTTAGTACCTACAATATCTTTAAATAATGATTTTGCAGCAAAAGATATTTCGTCAGGCGTCATACGATCTAGCTTTTTGCCTATTACAACAGCAAAATTTTCAACTAAATCAACGCTTAATTGTTCTTGGCGCAATTTAACCTGTTCTTGATATGATTTATCAAATAATTTAACCATAACACGGTCAAACCCAATTTCTTCTGCTATTGTTTCTAGTAATGCTCTGCGCCGTGCGTCAATACGAATATTACCATCGCCTTCAAAGTATTTAATCCATTCAGCTTTAGTAATATTCTTTTTAGTAAATATAGGATTACCCTGAGCCGTTTTTTCTCTTGCTTGTTTGCCTGTAGCTTTATCAATTACCGGTTCTTTAAAATCAGCAAATCTTTTATTTATAGAAGATTGACTTAAAAAGTTTTTATATAAAGGCCATGCTCTTTCTATAAAAGATGAATATTCAGGCGATGGGCGGGTTCCTTTATCTGTTGTTCCGCCTGCTTGCTCTTGCAAAAGATTGTATGCGTCATTACGAAATTCAGCAAGCATTTGTTTTCTAATATTGCCAAGCTTATCTTGAGATTCAATATTAAGGCCTTTCTTCTTTAAATATATTTCAACATCTTTTGGCGTTCTAGCTTTAAGAAGTTCTGATTTACCGTTAATACTAATACTGGCTGTATTATTGTCATAAAAACTAACAGTAGCTTTGCCACTTGCTCCTAAATTATATTCAATTATTTCTTTAGCGCGAACATCTGGCAATGGTTTATTTAATATACGATCTGCAGTCTGATCAAATGATTGAAAAACAGATTCTTCTAAACCTAAGGCTTTTTTTAATTGTATATCGTTTAAACGTTGTGATAATTCAGGAGATGATAAATCTACAAAACCTTCGCCAAAGCCACCACCTAAACCTTCAGATTCAGTCAACTTTTCCGCTTGTCCTTCTGCAAAGCTGCCTTCTCTACCTAAGTTGCCAAACTGTTCTTTAACCACACCCATAATACGGTTAGTTAATTGCCCGTAAATATAACTGGTTAACGATGCTTCTTTAGCTGGATCATATGACATAACTAAAGAAACAATACTTTGTCCTTTAAGCTTTCTATCCGCTACGTTTGCAAATTTTGATGTTTGTACGTCCCCCAAACCGGTTGAAACTTCATCAATTATTAAATCTCTTATAGCTTCATAGCCAGGCACGTCACGATACATGGCGTCCGCTTTTTTAGCCACTAACGGTCTAAAAGCTTCTCCTACCATTAATCCAGCTGCCTCTATGCTTACGTCTTTATAAGCCTCATATTCTTGATTTGCTTTTGAAAAAACATCTTTCTTTAAAGCTTCTGTTTCAGATTTTAATTCAAAAGATCGAGCAGCGGCTGTAGCTTTTTTATCACTAAGTATTGGGTCTCCTTCAACATGAATAGGCTCATCACCTATAATTATAATGTCTTTAAAGTCTTTAATTGTTTGAGCTAAATTTTTTCCGCCTTCAATATTTTTAGCAAATGTACCTAAGAAATTTAATAAGTCTTGAGCCGTTTTAAGATTAAATCCTTCTAGCTGTGCATTCTCTGGTTTTAATTTATTATCTTTAAAAAAGTCCATAAAACTTTTTCGCACACCATTAAATACACCTTCTTCAATTAGTAATCTTCTATAAGTTGGGTTTTGTAAAAGTTGTACTAAATTTGCTAAAAATTCTTCTGCTTGTTGAGACTTTTCTTTAGGGCTAGAATAAATTTTTTCAATAAGCTCTTGCAGTGTTTCTTGATCACCTACAGCCAGATTACTACCTTTTAATTTATTATTTATAAGTTCGCTAAGAGCATTTCTAAATTTTGCCGCCACGCGCGGATTCCTAGCAAAAAATTTAGCCATTGCTAAATGAGTTACTTCGTGCGCAAGTATACCTCTTTGATAATCTAATAAATCTATTACTAATTCTGTTTTGCCATCTGCTTTATAACGAACCATTGCTTGGTTGTTTTTTTCCGCATCCGTAAATCCTTCTTTACCTTCTTGTATTTTAAAATCAAATTCTCCAAGCACACCGCTTTCTCTTAATTCTAATATTGTTTTTTCTAAATGATTACGGTTAGATTCAATAAGTACGTTAGCCTCTTTAATGTCTTTTTTAGCTTTAGCTATTTGATCTTTGCTAGCTAGTGGATCGCTAAGTATTTGTTGAGCTTCGTCTCTTCTTTTAGCAGCAGATTTAAGATCACTTTTTAAAAACGCTTCATTTGCATGTACTATTACAGGTTGTAAAGCGCCTATTTTATCACGAAGTTTATCACTTTTTCTATTTAGCTCTCTGCCACCATCTGTATTTTCAAAATTAGGATTAGCAATTTCTTGCTTAATTATTTCTTTTTGTATACCTGCAAGTTCTATTATATATTTTCTTTGTATTGCTTCTAGCTGTTTTACACTTTTAAAATCGTATTTTGATAAATGTGTAGACCCTATAGCAAACCCCGCAATAAAATTACCAAAAGCTCTTTCTAAAAATTCAGAATCTTCGCCATATAATTCTTCTAAAGAATCTTGAAAATCTTTTTCCCCAGTTATAGCGTTATATGTTGCTTTTGAAATTTCTACGGTTTCTGAACCGGTCATAAAACCACCACCACCAAACATAAGTTTTTCTAAAAGCGGATTATATCTTGCTGCATTACCTTTAAATCTAAATGGAATAAATCTTTTCAATAATCCACCACCAATAGCAAAAGCGGCTCCAGATCCTAACTCGGCCTCACCCCCGGTGGCTAATTGGAATGTTGCCTCTTCCTGCAAACCACGTAACCCAAGATAAGTGATTTTTTGTGCGGTTGGGGTAAAAGGAATATTTGTTTTACCTATCATAGGTATATTACCAAATTTATCGCGCAATTTGCCAGCCTTTAATATACCCAGCATATTTCTTCCCGCCCCAGCAATTTCCATAGTTGCGCCGACAATTCTTCCTCCTAAGAAAAAAGCAGGCAAATCTGGCAATACATAACCTGTGGTTTCAGCGCCAATATCAACAGCATTCCTTTTAAAATTTTCTTTTTGTGCAGCAGTTTGAATTATACCTGTGTCAACATATAGCTTTTGTATTTCGTCAAGTTTTTCTCTTGTTGATTTTGTTGATGGGAAAAATTCAGTAGTCGCCGCCTCGCCAAATGTTCTTTTTACAGCTGCTCCTGCCATTGTACCAATAAAACTTTTATCCATCGTAGAGGGGTCGATGTTTAAAAGATATGCTTGATTTAATGCTTGCTCTCTAATCTTTAAATTAAAAGAATCTTTTCTTAACTGTGTTAGAGTACTAGGAATATCCATCCGCACATCAGCGCCACTAACCTGCTGATCACTTGGAATATATTCTTTAATTAAACTATCGTCCCCTAATTTTTTAGAATAATATATAAACTCTTTTAAAGGAACATTTGCAAAATATTTTTCACCATTAGGTGCAGTCTCATAAGTATAACCTTTCTTAAAAAGCTTTTTAGATAGTACATTGCCTAAATCACCTTCTGGCCTATAATTTATAGTTCTTCCTGCGGTTTCATTAAACTCTTGTCTGTCTAAAGCAAAATCTATAAAAGCAGCCTCAAAATTATTTTGATCTGCTTTGCCCAATTGAGCTAATATTTCTGCTTGGGACTTAACCTCATCTGTAGCATCAATAACTTCATCGCTCCCGCTTAATCCTAAATCCCCACTTACTCTAGATCCTGTTGCTGGATCAATTTGAAAAGTATAATCTTCGTCTATTAAACGTAATCTTTCATTTACTTGCGGTTGTAATTCAGCTATTTTTATTTTAGCCGCCGCAATTTGTTCTGGTGTAGAATCTGGATTATCAATTATTTTTCTTTGATTAGCCATAACATCTAACTCAGAAGCAAGAATGCGCTGTGCGGGCTCCATAGCCTCCATGTTAACTCTTTTATTTTTGCCTAACCAAACAGGTAAATTATCACCATAAATTTCATAAGCACGCTTAGATTGCTCTTGTATTATTTCTTGCTGATTTTCAAAATCTTTTTGCTCTTGGTTTTTTGCAAATTGCGATTTTATATTGTCCGGGCTAAAGGCGCCTAATGCTTTTTTTAATGGGATTTCAGGCTGTAAAGCGTTATAATTTTGTACAGCCTGCTCATATACAGCTTCTAAAACCTCTGGGTTTTGTAATGCTTCTTCTTTTGATAAATTTTTAAAATCTTCATTTAAATTTGTCCAGCCATTATTATCAAAAACATTTTCCATTATGGTGATCAAATCCGCGCGAGCTTGCCGTGGAGCTTGCAATATTTTTTTTTGCTCTTGCTCAGCTTGCTCAATACTTGCTTCAGAAACAACTTCTTCTAATTCAGGTATTTTATATTTTTGTTTAAAAGACGGCGTGTTACTTGCGAAAGAGGACTGATCAGCGGGCTGCTTAAACGGAGGCATTATTGCAGAGTCGCGTTTTGTAATAATTTCGTCAGCAGAAATTACATCTGGTTTTGAATCAGCAAAATATTCATTAGAAAAATCATTAAAAGATTTATTAGTAAAACCTTCAGATAACAATCCTTCGTGCAGTTTCTTTTGTCCCTCTTCTGAAGAGTATTCATTTTTGAATTCTTCAAACGTTTTAGTTGTATATCCTGATTCAGATAGCTGTTTCCAAATTTCAAACATGTAATATACTATTTATTAAAATTGTGGTTTTTGCCTAGGTCCGATAGATTCTTGAGTAGCCACTGCGGGATTGATGACTGTTTGCTCGATGTCTACATTGCTAACAGACCCAGGAAAGTTAGCTCCTGTAAATTCAATACCATACAAAGGGCTAAGGTCTCTTAGCCTTATTGCAAATTCAGATGTTTCTTTTCCTGTTGTAGGGTCAATAAATTTCTTACCAAGTTTATCTCTAAAAACAACATTGCCATTGCTCCAGCTGACTTGGTATTTTCTCCCAGCAGGATTGCGTGGTAATCTAAAATTTTCTCCAGTATCTATGCCCGAATTTGATTCGCTGTTAGCAATTGATTGAAATAAAAGTTGTGCGTCGGTATTATAAAAAGGGTTTGTTGATTGGCCTCTGCCCCCATTTAATTGTGCTAGCCTCTTGCGCTCTTGTTCTGCTTTTGCAGCAGCGCCACGCTTTGCAACATCATCAAGCTTTTCCATCCATAAATTAGCCGCAGCGTTAATCATTGCATTGGGATCATTACCATACTTATCCATATCGAAAGGGATGCCGTAGTCTGCGGTCATTGAGCGGATAGATTCCTGTGGATTTTTACTTAGCACACTCATGATATTTAAGCGGTAGTCATCACGCATTGGCCCTTGCATCAATTCAGGATTAGAATAAACGGTGCCAGAATATTTTGAAAGGGTGTTCATTATTTCAACATCTTTGTTAAAATAATCCGGAGCGTCAGTAACGCTTTTTATTTCCCCATTGAGGTCTCCATATATACGACCACCTTCAATTTTCCAAGGTGTTTCGTCTGTATATAATTTAGACAAAGCATCACGTGTTTCTACAGGAACACCTTCAGATATTAAGCCGTCGCGGTAGTCTTTTAAGAAGCCTTCTTTGTCAGCATTAAAAGTAGTAGTTTGCTCTTTTAAGGTAAGAATATTATTTTCCGCGTCTGTCATGGCCGCGCGTGCGTCAGCGTAAGCGCTAGAGGTTGGAGGAAATTGACCAAGTGCTAAAGCAGCGTCAGCGTATATTTTTCTTTGCTCAGATATATAATCTTTAACAGTGTTAAGTTGATTTTGTGGGATATTAGCAAAGCTAAAATCACTTCCAGGTATGTTATTTAAAAATGTAGCAACACGGTTATTAGCCGCTTGTCTTTTTGCAGCACCGGGATTTGGTGTGCTCATACTTGGCATAGTTATTAAACCGCCAGAAGAACCACGCGCTCCGTAAGCAGCAGCAGCCCCTTTTATAAGATCCATACTTGGAGCGGAATAATTTATAGATTGTTTTGCCATAATTAATTATTTTTATTATTCTTAATCTTCTGGCCCAAACATCATACCCCCTAAAAATCCGCCAGGGTCTTGAGCAGCAACACCGCCTAAAACACCCCCTGCTACGCCGCCAATACCAGATAATAATTGATTTGTAGCCTGAGCTCTTGCGGCATCTGCTGCTGCAAGTCTTTGTTGTGACATGCCTAATAATGTTTGGTTTCTGCCAAGTTCCATTTGTTGTACTTGTCCCTCCCCTTGAGCTTGAAGTTGTTGTATTTGTGCACCTTGTTGTGCGGCAGCCATTTGATTTGAGGCTTCTTGTTGGCCAATACTAGCCGAAGCTTGTTGCATATTTTGTGATTGTTGATTAGCCATAGCTTGTGCTAAAGCAGCAATACCTGAACCACCAGCAGCACCTGACATAGCTCCCATAGTATTAGCTAATCCCTGTTGCTGTTGTTGAGCTAAAAACTGTGCTTGTTGTTGATTTACAGTAAGATCTTCCATAGTGTTTTGCATATTAGCATATGGATTTTCAAACTGCATATTTTCGTATGCGGCCATTCTTTCTTGCATTTGGGCTCTTGCGGCACGTTGCTCTTCGCGTCGAGCTCGCCCACCAATAATACCTCCTGCAATATTAGCAAGGCCACCAATACCCATCATTAACGGATTCATACTTAATTATTTTATAGTTATATTATTACATGTTATTTGCTACTCTCAAATATACCAGCACCTACTGAAAATAGCTCGGCATATTCTGTACTTTCATTTATAAATTGCATCTCCGCATAATATCCTTTTAACTGTCCCATATATGTCATAGGATCTTTTACATAAAACACAAAATCTTCTGTTGAAGGCGGTTGCACTCCGGCTATTGCGTCAACTGTAATTTGATTTCCATTAATAGCTATAATAGGCCCCATCTCAACTTCGGTGCTTTCTGAAATATCTAAATACCAAGCTATATCTCTTATTTGTACACCGAATGGTATTTCATCTGTAAATGTTAAAGTTATATTAGCCATTATGAAACCCAATTTAAAAGATTATCTATATTTAAAGTGAATGTGGCGTCACTAGACCCGAACTTCACTATCTCTATTGTTGCAGTTATATTTACAGTCTGCGCATCTATATTTGTTACACTCTGCTCTAATAAATTAATTTCGCTGCCTCCATTTTTAACAAATACAAAAGTAATTGGAGAAGTTGTAGTTGTAATATTTGGAGATATGTCTACTTGATTTGAACCAGTCAATCCTATAACTTCATATTCAAATGGTCCTTTTGTTCCATCAAAATATGGATCGCCAGTGGGCAAATTAAATACATCACCTATTGCAACATTATCAATATCACCGTCTTCTATATCAATAGAAGATGAATTAAAATACATTTCGTCATATGATGTTGCTTCCACCCAACCTTGAGTACCAAAATCTGAAAGCTCTATATCTTTAGCTTTTCCCATCGCCCCGCTTGATATTGTAAGGTTATAATCAAATGATAATACCCAACTACCAGATGGCGTTTCATACGCATTAACATACGGTGTACTGGTATTTGGCACGCCAAAGGTAGAAATATCTGTAAAGCCTGTTAATGTTGGGACAGTTGTGCTTGAAGATATTGTAAGTTCAATTTTACTCTTTTGATAAATATAAATTGTACTTGGCTGGTCCATATTAGATACTCCATCACCCGCTAAAGTTAAAGTATATGTTACATCAGGATCACCATATGCTAATGCTTCAAATTCAATTTCAGTTTCATAATAATTTTGTCCAGAAGGTATAACAAACGCACCTAGACTGGTTTCGCTTCCGCCCTTGTCTATAGTTAAATTACCAGATGCGCCCTCGGCGCCATAAATAGTCATAGTGCGTTTTTCTGCAGCGTTGCTTAAATCAGCCGTATTTAATTTATAATAATGGATTTCTGTTGCCTCAACATATTTTGCGGATGGGTATGGCACGTTAATTGAGATATGATCACCAGTAACACTTGCCCCTGTATATGTATAATATACCTCGTATAAAATGCCAGTCAACTTATTATTTGTATATGTTGGGGTTTGGTCTATAAAATAATCAGATTGATTCCCAGTTACAACATTAGCCGATGGATGATTAGTTCCCGCCCAATAATAATTTGTAGCAGTGTTATATTCTCTGCTGAATAATAATTCTGATTCCCCTGTTGCCCCTGAATTTGAATAAGCTGTATTTGTTTCTGTAGTGTCCGACCCTGCTGCTAAATTGCCACCAACAACAGCAGATACTGTTCCGGCTATTGTGATTACAATAGGATTAGCTTGCCCTACTACACATAATGCGATAGTAACATTATTTGAGGGCATGGTGTATCCAGCATCAAATGTTACTTCTACATCAATATTGTTTTCATTTTGAGTAAAAGTTACACTTGTGACATTTGCTGGTAATGGTGATACAGAAAAATCAGCAGCGTCAATTTCATAACCCGGCATTGGGTAAATTGTAAAATTAGCCGTGCCAATAGCTCCTGGAACGTTGGCTCCCTCAGTTATAGTGTATGATACTGGCGAAAAAGTATAGTTATTAATTTCTGGCATAATATTTTATTAAGGGATATAATTTGGTATATGATCTCCTGTTGTAACATCAAAAGTAACCGTCGGCCAGTCATCAGGATCGCAATCATATCCTGCTAGACAATTTGTTCCTAATCGACCCGCAAATATTTCTTCTGTCTGTGAATTTGGATCCGAGGTATCTCTTCTTCTAAACACTTGGAACCAGATAGCATCCCCGTGTGTATTAAATTCTCCGCCTTCATTGTACGTATCGGGCACTAGCGTAAATGTTACGTAATCCGGATTATTTGGATCCGTGTAATTTTGAGCAATAGTTTCAGCATCAGATGTTTGTATGTTTATATAAGTTATTCTAGCGTCTGGCTGGGGTTCCCCGGCTACTAGGTATCTTTGCTTACTATTAATTGGGTCAGACCCGAACTCATCAGTCCCAACAGGATATATCTTTGTAAATGGGTTACCCACTCCGTCAAGTCCTAATGTTGGGTTACTATTATATTGGTCTTGCGCACTAGGTATAGCTGATATTCCATTTTGATTCATCACGTCTCCAGTTGGGGAAGATGGATTATTGTCTGAGTCAGAAGCAAAAGAATCAAAGAAATAACCAGCGGTCTGAGTATTACCTACATAAAGTCTACCTATAGTAAACCCTCCATTAACATGTCTATTTGCTACTATCTTATAAGTTCCCCTGTCGCAGCCGTGACCTGTGTATGGCTTTGCACTAACAGTAACAACTTCTGTTGGGTCCTCAGGATTTGTCCAAGTATAATCATTAAATATTATAGTAGAGGCTTGTCCCACAAAATCTAAATCAATTAAGAAAGATGCTACCGGATCATTTCCTGAAGAACAATCTGGGTCAATTGTTACTGTTAAAATATAATCTTGATCATCGCTTGTTGGATCAGATGGTCCACCAATAGGTCCGCCAATTGTTTTACAAGTTTCTAAAGACTTAATGTAGTTAAAGTATTTGCCTTCTTTTTTATCAAATTCTTTAACCTCGCCAGCATCCATGTCTGTTTTCACATAGTTAACAAACCAGCCGGTTTTATCTTCTTTAATATTTGTAGGTATTACTGACAACTCATTAATCTCGTCAATATTATACCACTTGCCATTATAAAGATATTTAAAGAATCTAGATTTTGTGCCAGTATAATTTACAGTACTAAATAGCTTTACAACTTGCGGCATTTCATTTACTATTACATTAAAATGACTGCTATATTGTGTGCCATAAAAATTATTAGCAAGCGTGTTTGCTCCGTGCTCCCACAATAATCCATCTTTAAATGTATAATAAATATTATTTAAGCTAATTCCACCCTCAGGAATAAAGCTTTTGCGGCTTGTCCACCCATCAACTTCTTCTTTAAACGATACAGTTGTACCGCCTTTAGGAGCAATGATTGTTGTACAGTTGCCCTTAATATGATAATCTTTATTTGTACTTAGCTCATTACGCCATTCAGGCGTCATATTTTGTAGGGTTAAATTATATATGCCTTTGTCTTCGTCATAATTACCAATAAGTTGCTGGGCTAGGCGGAAATTATCGGCAAAGAAATCAGACATACCTTTGCTGGCAAGATCTGTAATTCCGTCCATAGACAGCCTAATTACCGCTCCTCTATTTTTATCTGTAAAATATGTTCTAAATCCAAATGAAGCAAAGCTTTCTGGATTTTTAGATATTCCATATTCCCCAGCATATGGTACAGCTTGCCCAAGTACAGCTTGATTAGACGTAATATTTACATTGCCATCAGCGTTATATAGTGCATCTTTATTAGCTAATACTCTTAAACATTTGTCCTCGCATAATACAATAGCATCAGTATCTCTAACATGTAACTTCTGTATTGTGCCATATATAGGGTTGAGGTCTTTAGTTATAGGTTCAGCTTGAATAAACTGGTTTAATCTATTAATACCAGAAGTTGAATTGAATATCTGTGAAAATATCATTCCAGAGCCTCTTCTTTCTTCCATATAAGGCTCATCTAATGGTGCAGATACCTTAGGCCCTTTATCTATAGTTGGTGCGTTAAAATCGTCTCTAATGCGGTTTGATTCAACGCCATTACCAAAAGAAAAACAATTGAAATATTCATTTAATACTTGTGTTTGCCCATATGTATTTATAGGCAATGCATTTGAAGCTTCATTAAATATATCTAAATCAACAGTTTCTTTTGGTTCTGTTTCAAATATAGCTGGATTAGTAGATGTAAGTTTTTTGCTATCTTCATCATTAACATAGTCTACCCATTGTATTGCCGGCAAATTATTTTGCACAGTTGTCCAGCTATAAGAATTTTCATCTACAAACCAGCCTTCACTTAATGGTCTATCTAATTGTATTACCCAAGACGCCCTTGCCCAAACCCCCCAATCAGAAGTAACGTTATTCCCACCTATATTAGTTCTATCGTAATAAACTTGCGTTACAGTATATACCTGACTTAGTTCATCATTGCCGCTACCTGTATTTCTAAATCTAAGCTTAGTGCCTACTTGTAAATTTGCATCTAATAATTGATGTCGATCCTGTTCCCCAGATTTTGACGGTGTTCCAAATAATAAATCTTTTTGATTTTTTTTTGTGCCCCACCATATTATACCAAACCATCTATGCCCACGTTGCGGCGGTCGATAATATTGTTTAGTAATATCATTTATCCAAGCGTCTCTATCTGTTCCAAATCCACCCCATCCATTTGGTTGTCCATCAACTTGCCCAAATATTCTGTGATCATCTGCAGCAGCACTTCCCACGTCCCCATAAGTAAATCCACCGCCAGAATAATACCATTCAGGATAAGGGAGACCATTAAAATAGTCGTCCTCAAATAAAGCAGCTTTTCTAGGTACAACCTCATGTTTTATTTCGTAAATTTCATTTTCTTGTCTAAATGGCTCAATTACATTGGCATCAAATATTCCGTCTCTACTTATTTTAACAAAGAATCGCCCTTCAAATTCTTCTGTTGGCTCTTTTTCTCTGCTATACACCCGTATTTTTACTTTCGTGCCGGGCGGCAAGTTATTTAAAAAATTAGCTTCAGGACCTAATTTTTTTTCTAAAGTTACTTCATATTGGTCAG
>Ga0208161_1000992_pt1 | contig 15589 bp, 21 predicted proteins | sample CB_VirMetaG_3_FD_184538 | JGI IMG/M metagenome (GOLD analysis project Ga0208161, IMG submission 184538) | Freshwater to marine saline gradient viral communities from Chesapeake Bay - CB_1508_1S Viral MetaG (SPAdes) (version 4) | ecosystem: Environmental > Aquatic > Marine > Coastal | place: USA...
CCGGCGGCAAACGAATCGACCTGATCGACGGTGCGACTATTACATCGATGGCGACATGGAAAGGCGCTGGCATGGAGAGGTACGACGCACTAGGAACGATCTACCCGGTTGAAAAATGGTATGCGATTCAATCGGTGCAGGATATTACCGGCGCATCGGTTATCTATCGCCAAATCAATTCCGGTGATTTCACCATCGGTGCGCTAACGGGCGGAATATTCAATGAGACTCTGAAATTTTACGAAGACACGACGGTTCCGCCGGACAATAACCCAGAGACCAATAACAACAGCTACCTGCTGATCAAAGCCCTGCGGGTTGGCTACCGACAGGCGCGGAATGATGTTGTCGCAGGTAACGGCGGAGCATCGCTTAAAGCTGATCTGTACACAATCGGACTAGCACCAACTGCACACGATTATGCAGGCAATCCCGCTACTGATTTGTCGCTGACGATGACATTGGTTGCAGGACCGTTCACCGTTGGCGGCAAAACATTCGCGTACAAATGGGTGGACGCTGGCACAAATTCCGGCAGCGACATTGCCGACTGGATCAACTACATGGGCGCAACAAGCCCGAATGGGTTGATACCTGGCAGCACCGGGCTGCGGTGGGCTGAGATGCCTGACATGGTCATCCATGTATCAGGCGGCGTCGAGACTGAGCGAGGTTATCAAGAGGGAGCGACCCCGACGCTGGTTGGATTTTACTGCCAACGCGGGGTGTCTGATCACCCGGATTTTATCCGGTTCCAGGCTGATGATGGGACTTACTACACGCCAGCCGTTCAGGTATCTATTCTAATGCCAAACATTCCAGACGGTGCCCGGGTCAGGATATACAACGAGGATTCATCCGCAGAAATCGATAATTCACTGGTGACGGGTGGTGGCGGTTACAGTTTTGCGCTGCTTTACACAGCAGACATCAACATCAGCTACAAGGTCAACTGGCATTCTGGCACGAATGCAAAGCTGCCATTGACCGGCATCGGGGTCATCACATCAGCCGGGTTTACACTACTCGACTCGATGGAGGACGACACCAAACACAATGCATTGGGTTTTGATGGGGAAGCGATCGACCTGGACGCCAGCCCGGCAACCGGTGAGATCAAGGCCGATTTTGCCAACATCCAGATCGATGCAAACGACCCGGACGGTGTGTTCGATAGCCGCAAAGGTATTGCCTGGTGGCTACATTTGCACAGCACGGCGACAGGTATTGCCACCTATAACCCCAAGGCGCTGCAATACAACCCGGATGTGCGGAATATCGAGGTGGACGGACAGTTGCAAATCGAAAACATACACCCGACATTACCATTAAAAGTGACAGAGGGTTTATGGATCAGAAAGGACGGGGCAAGCATCATCGCGTCCACATCAAACACCGTATGGTGGGTTCCAAACGATCGAGTATACCAAGGCCCGGAAACCGGCGTCAGCGGGTTGACTGCGGCGGAAAGCGCTAAACTCGACACGATTGGCACGGTCAACACCAATACCAGCGCCATCAAAGCTAAAACAGATCAATTGACATTCACAGCGCCAAACGTCGTTGATGCGTCCGCATCAGTCAGCGAGGCCAGCATCCGAGCAGCCATCGGCCTGGCCTCGGCCAATCTGGATACGCAACTCGCAACCATCACCGAGGACACCAACGAACTGCAAACCAACCAGGGCAACTGGATCACAGCTACGGGTTTTGCGACAGTCAACCCGGACAATGCCAGCATTGCCGTGATCAAAGGCAAAACCGATCAACTGACATTCACGCTCGCAAATCAGGTTGATGCAAACGCGCAAAGCATAAACGACAATGCAGTCACAGGCGACGGCAGCGAGGCCGACCCATGGCGCAAAACAGGGGTAACGCCCTAATGTTCAGCGCCAAATCATTCAGCCCCAAATCATTCAGCCGTAAAAGTTGGTACATGACCGGCGCGGATGTCGTCATCCGGTCAGTGCGCGCGTTTGTCGGCCGCGTGTCAAAATTAATGGATTTTGGCCGTGGCTGACATCATCACAATCACTGGCACGATTGTCCGGGTTATCACGGCGACAGGCACCGTTGCATCGACGCACACAATCACAGGCACCATCGCCACGCACATCAGCCTGGATAATCGTATCGTGCAAATTTTCACATTGACCGGGAGCATATAACCATGGCCTGCACCAGCGTACAAAAAAACAATGTCGGCACCGTATTTCGCATGACGTTCAAGGATTGTGATGCCGTGGTCATTGATATCAGCAGCGCGACCACCAAAGAATTAATATTTGAAAGCGCCGATGGCGCGCGCAGCGCCAAGGCCGGCGTATTCGCTACAAATGGGACTGATGGTGTGCTGGATTACACCACAGAGGCGGCATTTTTAAACATCGCCGGCACCTGGAGCATTCAGGGCCACGTTGTTATCGGTGCGCAGGATTTTTACACCGATATCCAACAATTTACGGTGATTGATAACCTGTAAAAAATAGTGCAAGCGCGCGGCAGCGTGTTGCACAGTTGCGCGTTAATCTGCGCCAATGAGCAATTTATTTGACGCCTCCAACGCACCGACCACCGAACCCGGCGAGATCACGGCCGGCGATTTTGTGCAGTGGAAGCGCACGGACCTGTCGAGCGACTACCCGACAGGCAGTTACACGCTCAGCTACATCCTGCGCCTGCAATCCACCACCGGCCGCAAGATATCGATTTCCGCCAGCGATGACGGCAACGGCGACTACCTGGTCAGCCTGGCCAGCGCCACTACCGCCGGTTATGACGCCGGCACCTACAACTACGACACCTACATCACCCGCGACAGCGACAGCGCCCGCATCAAGATCGGCGGCGGCCAGATGGTGGTCACCGTCAACAAGGCCACCGACGCCACCGACCCGCGCAGCCTGGCCGCGCGCATGGTCGCCAAGATCGAGGCCGCCATCGAACAACGCGCCGACAATCACCAGCTCGACGTGCTCAGTTATGACCTGGGCATCGACGCCAGCGCCACCCGAGATCCGGCCAAACTGTTGGAACATCTCATGTTTTGGAAACGTGAGCTGGTCAAGGAAAACCGCAAAGCGCGGGCGCGGGCTGGTAAGGGCGGCGGATCAATCAAGGTACGGTTTTAATGGCGAATTACGAATACCAGATCATCGACGGAAAATGGCATCACAAGACCATGCGCAAGCCTGCTCCCAGTCGTATTCGTCATCGCGCATTCGCTGCGGCGAATCAGGACAGGTTGACGGCATCCTTTACCGGGTCCGCGCTGTCGCCCGATGAAGCGATCCGGCGAGACCTGCGCAAACTGCGCGCTCGCTCGCGGCAGTTGTGCATGGATAACGACTACGCCAAAAAATTCCTGCACATGCTCCAGGCCAATGTGGTCGGCGTCAACGGCATCCGGTTGCAGGCCCGTACCACCTGGCCGGATGGCATGGCCGATGAAGAAGATAATCAAGTCATCGAAAAAGCCTGGGCCGAATGGTGCCGCCCGCGTTATTGCAGCGCTAACGGCCGGCTTTCTTTTCGTGATTCACAGCGCCAGTTCATCACCGCCGTGGCGCGTGATGGCGAAGTGTTGGTGCGACACATTCGTGACAACGGGCGCACGTTTGCATTTGGTTATGCGTTGCAGATTATCGAGGCCGACCACCTGGACGAAAACTACAATCGGCACCTGGCCAACGGCAACCGCATCGTAATGGGCGTCGAGTTGAACCAATTCGATCGGCCGGTATTTTATCACCTGTTCACCCGGCATCCGGGCGACAATGCCTACCTGTGGGGCGGCAAGCACTACGAAAAAGTGCCAGCGTCCGATATCGAACACTGTTTCATCGTCGACCGACCCGGGCAAAACCGTGGCGTGCCCTGGATGCATACCGCCATTCGGCGGCTAAATATGCTGGGCGGTTATGAGGAGGCCGAACTGGTCGCCGCGAGGCTGGGTGCATCCAAGATGGGTTTTTACACCAGCCCGGACGGAAGCGGTGCGGCCCTGGTCGATGAACTGGGCGCCGAGGGCGTCGACTATGACGACCATGATCTGATTCAGGAGGCCGAGCCAGGATTATTCGAAACTTTGCCCGAGGGTTACGGGTTCCAATCCTTTGACCCGCAACACCCGACCAGCGCTTACGGTGATTTCACGAAATCAGTTTTGCGCGGTGCCGCCTCTGGTCTGAACGTGGCCTACAACAGCCTGGCCAACGACTTGGAAGGCGTCAATTTTTCCAGCATACGGCAGGGCGTTCTGGACGAGCGCGAACAGTGGCGCGTGCTACAGGGTTGGATGGCTGAACAATTTTGTGCCGTGGTTTACGAAAACTGGCTACCCATGGCCCTGGCCACGCAGAAACTGCCGCTGCCGCCCGACAAAATGGATAAATTCAAAAGCGTTGTCTGGCAGCCGCGCGGCTGGGATTGGGTTGACCCGCTCAAGGATAGCAAAGCGCACGAAACCGGCATCGCCAATGGCACACAAACCCGCGCCGAAATACTCGCCGCCAAAGGTAAAGACCTGCGCGAAACCTTCGAGCAATTGAAATACGAACAGGATCTGGCCGCCGAATACGGTCTGCAAATCAACGCTGGCAAACAGCAGGACATGAGCAATGACACAGACGACACAGAAAACGATTAAAACCGGCATCGAGTACCGCAGCGCGCCGATTGCGCGCAACGGCATCGATACCGAGGCCCGAACCGTCGAATTGGCGTTTTCCAGCGAGGAACCCGTCGACCGTTGGTTTGGCCGCGAAATTCTCGACCATGGTCCGTCATCCGTGCGCGTGGGGCGCTTACAGGATGGCGGGCCGGTCTTGATGGACCATGACGCCCGTGACCACGTCGGCGTCGTGGAATCCGTACAAGTTGGCGCTGACCGCGTGGGGCGGGCGGTGGTTCGATTTGGCAATGGAACCCGGGCAACCGAGGTATTCCAGGACGTGGTCGATGGCATCCGAAAGCATATCAGCGTGGGGTATCGCATCCACAAACTGGTGCTTGAGGAACAGGACGACGACATCGAAAGCTATCGCGCGACCGATTGGGAACCCTATGAAGTCAGTTTCGTATCCGTACCGGCTGACCACAGCGTCGGCGTCGCTCGTCACTCTGAAACTCGTTTTGAAACCGAGGTAATCACTATGTCTGATGACAAAAAACCTGACGTGTCGCAGGAAACCGACACACGCGCCGCCCCGGCTCCCGCTGCGGCAGTCTCTCAACCGACGGTTGATGTCGAAAAGATTCGCGCTGATGAATTGAAGCGCATCAACGGCATCGAAAAACTGGCCGAGTCTTTTGGCCAGACCGATCTAGGCCGCTCGTTCATCAACAACGGCAAATCACTGGATGCATTCCGCGCGGCGCTGCTTGAGCGCATTGGCGATGCCAAGCCAGTCGCCGTTGGCGACGCCGACATCGGCATGAACGACAACGAGATCCGCCAGTATTCTTTTGTGCGCCTCATCAACGCCCTGGCCAACCCGACCAACCGCGCCGCCCAGCAGGCCGCTGCTTACGAGTTCGACGTATCCAGCGCCGCTGCCGAGCGTGCTGGCAAAGACCCGGAAGGCGTCATGATTCCGTCTGATGTGTTGCGGGCCAAGCGTGACCTGACCGTCGGCACCGCCACCGCAGGCGGTCACACGGTATCCACCGACCTGCTGGCCGATTCGTTCATCGACAGACTGGAAAACGCCATGGCCGTACGCCAGGCCGGCGCCACCATGCTGACCGGGCTGGTCGGCAATGTCGCCATTCCGCGCCAGACCAGCGGGGCAACCGCCTACTGGGTCGCGGAATCCGGCAGCCCGACCGAAAGCGCCGCCGCGTTCGATCAGGTCACCATGTCGCCCAAGACTGTCGGCGCGTTTTCCGACATCAGCCGAAAGCTGTTGCTGCAATCCTCGATCGATATCGAGAATTTCGTCCGCAACGACCTGGCCCTGCGTTTGGCCCTGGCCATCGACCTGGCCGCCATCAACGGCAGCGGTGCGTCGAACCAGCCGACGGGCATTCTCAACACATCAGGCATCGGTGACGTTGCCGGTGGCACCAACGGCCTGGCGCCGACCTGGGCGCACATCGTCAACATCAAAAAGGAGGTGGCCAAGGATAATGCCATGATGGGTTCGCTGGGCTGGCTGCTCAACTCCGACACCGTCGGCAAGTTGCAGACGGTCGAAAAGGCCAGCAGCACTGCGCAGTTCATTTTGGGCGATGACGCCAGCCGCCTGGCCGGATACCCGGTGTATGAGACCAACCAGGTGCCGAACACGCTCGATAAGGGCACGTCTACCGGCGTTTGCTCCGCGCTGATCTTCGGCAACTGGGCGGATCTGCTGATCGGCATGTGGGGCGGGTTGGATATCAATGTTGATACCAGCACCGGCAGCACCAGCGGCACCGTCCGCGTCGTTGCCCTGCAAGATGTCGATATCGCCGTCCGCCACGCGCAGAGCTTCAGCGCCATGCTTGACGCCCTGACCGCCTAAGCGGCCAACGAACGGGCCGGGTAAACCGGCCCGTTTTTAACCCGAGAAAATGACCATGAAAATACAGATCACCCGACCGACCCGCGTAGACGGCAAAACCTGCGCCATCGGCGACATCGTCGACACCGACCGCAAAACAGCCGACTACCTGACCGCCATCGGCAAGGCCCGCGCGCCCGAAAAAGCACCGGCCAAAGCCGACAGCAAAAAGGCCGACTAATGCCCGCCCAAACCGCCACCGACTACGCCAACATGCTCGCCGGCAGCGAATTCGCCACCGCCGTATACACGGCCGCGAACACCGAGCTATTCGGCATCTACTCGCGTGGCGCGGGGCAGGCGCTCGACGTCAACGACAGCCGCAGCCGGCTGTTACTCATCCGCGCCGACGCCGCCGGCGTCGCCATCGGCGACAGCCTGCGCATCGATGACGCCACCTGGACCGTGCGCGCCAAAGAGCCGGGCGATCGCGGCGTAACCCTCGTGCTCGAGGCACAATAATGCACCGCGCCGAATCCATCATGCAGGCCATCACCACCAACGTCACCGGCCTGACCACCACCGGCGCCAATGTCTACCGGGGTCGGGCGTACCCGGTCGCCGCCCTGCCGGCCCTGTCCGTATCGCAGGGCGCGCAGCAACGGCTCGACGACTACGAAACCATGCCGACCATCGCGCGCACGCTCGATGTCGACATCACCGCGCACGTCCAGCAGGTTGCCAACACGGAAACGACGTTAAACCAGATAGAAACAGAGATTTATTCAAGCCTGAAATCCAGCGCTAATTTAGGCCTGCCCTATGTGCTCGATATCGAGTGGCGATCGAGCGCCGCGCCCGATCAGGACGGTGAAAGCAGCGAGGTGCCGATAGCCAGCATGGTTATCACATTCGAGGTGCGATATGAGCACAGCGACAGCAGCACCGAATCATAAATTAACTGTACGCATCCAACAGAGGGGCATAAATGATGAGCCGAATCAAATTGAAACACCCTGACGCCGAGCACACCGTTACCGTGCCGGCATCACAGCAACAGCATTTTCAACGCATGGGCTGGTTACCGGTCGATGACGAAGAAGGCGCGAAAACCCCAAAACCGCAACCAGTAGAGGAACAGCAAAATGGCAAAAGTTAAAGGATCAGACGGCGTTGTAAAAATCGGCGCCGCAACCGTGGCAGGCGTGCGCAGCTTTACGCTAGACGAATCGATGACGCCCATCGATGACAGCGACCTGAACACGACAGAACTCACCTATGTAGCCGGCGACATCACCCGCACCGCGAGCGTCGAATGCTTCTGGGACAAATCCGACACCACCGGCCAGGAAGTGCTCGTCATTGGCGCCGAGGTCACTCTGGTGCTGGCACCGGAAGGCGCAGACGTTGGTTCGCGCACGCAAAGCATGACTGCATTCGTGACCGGCGTATCCCAGGCTAATGAAAAGCAGAACATGGTCACCAAAAACGTCACGTTCCAGGTCTCCGGTTTGGTAACGGTCGCGTAACATGGTCGACATCGCCGCCATCGGTCTAAAACACCTGTCTGACCAACTCAGCGGGAAAATGCATCACTGCATTGTCAGCGAGTGGATTGACCCGGAAACGGAGCAACCGGTCGAAATTTACTGGCGCCCGCTTACCGGTGCTGAGCAAAAACAGATCGAAGCCGGCGCCGGCCAGGTCGAGCGCATCGCACTGACTGTGAAGGTGCGCGCGCGCGACGCCGGTGGCCGCCTGCTGTTCGGCAACACAGGCCTGGCCAGCCTCATGCACGACTACGATTTCGACGTCATCCGCGCCATCGCCTACCTGATCACCGGTGACATCACCGACACCGACGACGCCGTCGAGGACGCGGTAAAGGAATGAAAACGGACGCAGGCCTATACCTCGCTTACGAATACGGACTGGCAACCGGCCAGCCCGCGTCCGCCGTGCTGCAACTGCCGGTTGCCGAATACACCACCGGGTTTTTGGCCTATCTCAGGATTAAGGCCGACATGATGGAGCGCTAAATGGTCGCCACAACGCACGAAACCCGCTTTTTGCTCAGCGCCAAAGACCGCACCGCCGTCGCGTTCAAAACCGCGAAAACAAACCTCGACGGCATCAAAAACGCCGTCACCGGCGTGCATGCGAAAATCCTCGGCCTGGCCGGTATCGGTGGCCTGGGCGCGCTGTTCTCGGGCATCGTCCGTACAAATGCCGAGATGCAGACCTTAAAAACCAGCCTAAAGACCGTCACCGGCAGCACCGAGGCCGCCGCAAAAGCGTTTACCGAGCTGGAGCAATTCGCCATCGAGACACCGTTCGACCTCAACGAATGGGTCGATGGTTTTATCAAAATGAAAGCGCTCGGCCTTGACCCAAGCCGGGAAGCGTTAACCGCATACGGCAACACAGCATCGGCAATGGGCAAAAGCCTCAATCAGATGATCGAAGCTGTCGCCGACGCCGCCACCGGCGAGTTCGAGCGCCTCAAGGAATTCGGCATACGCGCCAGCAAGGAAGGCGACCGCGTCAAGTTCACCTTTCAGGGCGTCACCACCACGGTCGGCAACAGCGCGGCCGAGATCACCCAGTATCTGCAAAGCATCGGGAACAACGAATTCGGCGGCGCTATGGATGAACAGGCGAAGACCTTGACCGCCAGTTTTTCTAACCTGCGCGGCGCATTCGCAAAACTAGCGGTATCTCTGGGTGAAGCCGGCCTCAACGACCTGGTGCGGGATTTGACCGTCAGCATCACCAACATGGCCAACAGCGTCAAACCGGATGACGTCAAACGGTTTTTTGATGAGGCCAAAAGCGGCGCTATGGCAGCCTATGACACCATCAACGGCATGCCGCACCTGGCCGAAATGGGCCTGATCGGTTTCGCCCTGTTCGGCAAAAAAGGCCTGGCGCTCGCCGCCGGCGTCAGTTTCCTGAGCGGAAAACTCGGTGAAGACATCGGCAAAGCCTGGGAAGAATGGAACCCCAGCCAGGTCGTGGCCGGATCTGGTGGATTCACCGGCAACGCAGGCGTTAACCCCATGCCCGGCTACCAGCTCGGCGATCTCAACCGTAGCAATGGGCGGTTACATTATCTCGACCTGCTCAAGGATATTGAGTCCCGATATGGCAGCAAGGACGATAAGGCCGCCAGCAAACTCGATCAGACAAACCAGCAACTGCGCGAGATGACCGATATTTTGCGCGACCAGCGCGTGGCAGTAGCGGGGTAACCTATGGCCATTAAATTCGACCTGAAAGACAGCGAAATAATCCGCACAATTAACGGCGTTGAGCTGACGCGCACGGCGCTGATCGATAATGTTACTGCTAGCGCCAGCGGCGCGCTGATCACCGCATTGAATCATGCCAGCGTGCCATCTATTGGTGACCCTCATCCAGACGATTCCACACTGGTTTGCGCCGACATTACCTGCCGCCCGGTGGCGTTCGAGAAATTCCGATTATCAATCAAATACGTCGAGGACAAAAATTTTAAACTCGGCATTGCCAATGCGCATGTAATGATCACGTCATCGGTAACCAGTGTCGATGTTCATACCGACAAACTGGGTGATCCGTTGGTTGCAGTTCATCAATACCCCGTAACGCTCGGTTTCACCGAGGTTCGCCAGGCATATACGGCAGAAATTGAGCAACCGCAAATAAACTACGAATACACCTATATCACAGACGTTAACCCGTATGCGATGCGCAACTATACCGGGTCGATCAATTCCGATTCATTCAACGGCCACGAACAAAAAACAGTCTTATGTTCGGCTGTCGATATCGAGGAACTATCAGCCGATTATTGGCGGGTACGCATGCGCTTTGTTTATACCCCGTCGACTTATCAATTTACCGCCACCATTCGCCCCTGGTATTCAACCACGGCGGTCGTTTCTGGGCCGATCGATCTATTGACTGGCACCGCCACATTTGACGTTTATCAAGAGTCGTCCTTCTCGACCCTTGGCCTGCCATCACTGACGCCGCCGCCATTACCATGAGCAATGATCGCATTATCAATCGATGGTCAACCGGGCACGCGATAACAGCCAGCCGGCTAAATAACATTGTCGACGCTGTCAACAAAAACACCCAGGGGCTGGCATCGCCCAGGCAAAAACCCGAATACAACGAAGACAAGGACCGACAAGACAACGGCCCGCAAGATCTGGGCGCGCAAAGCCAAACCTACAACGAAAAAAGCCGAACATTCACCACGGTCACCGTCACCGATTCGGCCGGCAACACCCACAGCATCGAGCAGATCGACTCGGTCACGTTCGAAGACGGCTATGGCAATGAACTGATTTTGAATTTTAGTAATCCATAATGGCGCATTTAGGGCCGTTTAAATTCATCAGTCCCTACGCCGCCGCGCTAACCGGCACATTAACCGCGTCCGTCACCGAGGCCGACATCGTCACCGGCGGCAAGACCCTGATCATCACCCTGACCGGCGCCACCTGGGCCGCCGCCGGCGCCCCATTCGACGCCGTCCGCCAGGCCATTATCGATGGTCTCGACAGCGCCGAGGCCGAGGCCACCGGCTGGGACGCCCTGGTGCGCCCAGCCATCGCCGTCACCGACGTCGTGCGCACATCCGACACCGTCGTCACCATCACGCTGCCCGCCGTCGCCACCTACGACATCACCGCCGACGAAACCATCACCGCCACCATCCCGGCCAGCGCCACCAGCGCCGCCGTGCCGATTGTGGCCGCGCCGACGGTGAGCATTGCAGCGGCAACCGCCGCCTATCAACTGCAAATCGTCGCCGTTCCAGATGATGTCACCCAGGCGCGCGGCATTTATATCGATGCAGATTACGAGGTCGACTGGGGCGATGGTGTTTTTGTGTCCTACCTGGCCGGCACCAACAGCGCCATACCGTCGGGCACCATCACCATCCGCAGCGCCGCCAGCCCTACAACATTCCGTTTTCAAACCTCGGGAGTAGCGCGCACCTGGACGTCGATAACCGTGTCCGTGGCTGACAGCATCACCTCGTTAAATAGCGCGTTTTCCGGTCAACTGTCGCCGGTCATAACCCTGCCCAGCCTGCCGCTGGTAGCCGCTGCCGTCAGCATGATGGCGAACAATACCGCCATCACGTCATTTAGCATGCCGGCCGCGCCGTTACTCACGACGCTGCAAACCGCGTTTTCTGGTTGCACCAACCTGGCGACGGTCGCGTTCTCGACCCTCGGCTCGTTGCTGAACATGACATCGACGTTCATGAACTGCTCTGCGCTAACAACGGTCGCATCGATGGACACCTCAACCGTCACCAATATGTCGCAGACATTCCGCAATTGCGGATTGATCACTGGCCCCGCGATGAATACGGCATCCGTCCAGCAATTTTTCCTGACGTTCTACAACTGCGCCAACCTGGTCAGCGTGCCGGCATACAGCACCGCCAGCGCCACCGATTTCCGTGCCATGTTTGCCGAATGTTCCAGTTTACGCTGCATCGCCGCACTGGATACCACGACCGTCGCCGGCACGACGATGAAGCAGCAAATGTTCTACGGTTGCCGCGTCCTGAAGCACCCGCTTGTTGTCGATGCGCTCGGCAACACCGAGGCCGGTCTGATGGTATCAGCTGCGGGTTATGCATACGTTAATAGCTCGCCCGGTGATTGCGCCGACTTCTACGCGACTGGCGGCCTGTTTGGTCTTTTCGATGCATCCGGCGAAGTCAAGCCGATCTATAGATACCCCGCCGGCACTGAACCGACCTCCCCGCCGGCTATCAGCTCAATCGTATTTCCCTGGGAAGACCAGGTGTTCACCGTTACAGCGTGGACCGATGGCGGTGGTGGATTCTACTCGGCAAAATTCGTTGGTTTTGAATCCCACCCTGATTTGCACCTGCAGTATGTATACTCACCTGGAATAGGCGTATTTCAGATAAGCTCGGAGGCGGCCCTAGGCGTCGTGCCTTTCTCCTCGTTGATCGGAGTCGGCATCGCTGGCGGGCAGGCGGTGAAAATTAACCTTGCGTAACGACAAAAAACAGGTATAGATTGAAGCTCAATCAGCCAAAAAAAAGGAGTTTAAAAGCCATGCAAAACATGACAAAAACAGGCCTAAAAACGGCCATTTTTTCATACCTGACGGTCGTCAGCATCGGCGCCTATGCCGCCCCGTCATTATCCCCCGCGCATGACCGCGTCATCGCCGAAATAACCGCCGAAAAGAGCGTATTCGAAGCCGTCTGGTTCAACCAAAACTACCTCCGCGCCACCCGCTACAACACCGGAACACCGCAAGACGGATTCGCCCAATACCTATGCCAAGTGATCGCCGACACCGGCTACAAAGGCCGCCCGGTAACGCTGGAGATCATTGACGTCGTCAAATTAGTGAGACAAAAAAAATGGGACGTAATCGGCAGCGCCACCTGCCGAATTCGCGCTGAAAAATAGACGAAAAGACTTAGGCACAACAACACATAAGTGATTGATTTCAAACGCGCCAAAAATCGATTTCTAGGCACAAAAAACCGCGCCAAGGCTTTGATTCTTAACGGTTCGGCGACTAACTTGTAATCAGTAGGTCCCGCGTTCGATTCGTGGTGCCGGCACCATTTTATTAATAAAAATCAGTGGTTTATGTTGCTGCTGATTTTTCATGAAAACAGTGTTTGTGCCTAATTTGTGCCTAAATAGGCACAAAACGTTCACCGCGCTGGCTTTCGCCGGGCGGTTTTGACGCGGTATCGGTTCCGCATCGATTCGGATTTATGACCAGCGATCCGGTCGTCCTGGGCGTCACTGACGCCCTTGCTTTTGAGTTTGTGCAGGCTCCAGTACACGTCGGACAGCGATTCTTTTGCCATTTTTTTCTTCAAACGGCTCATTGCTGTGCGTAGCGTTTCGATTCTGAGCGCTTGCCCCTGCTGGTTGATGAGCAGCGGCGCATCGATGGCGGCAATTTTGTGCCTGGCGTGCAGTTCGCGGGCGTCTTGGTATGCCTGATATAGGCGGTCGGACCATTCGATGATGTTTGATTCGGAGCCCTTGCGCCGGGTGACGTGGATGCCGCCGGTTTCGCGGTCGGTATCTATGTCGCTGAGTTTGATGTCGAGCATTTCGACGGATCGACCGGCGAGTAGATAGGCTAGTTCGAACACGACGGGCAGGTAATCGGCCACGCCGGCCGCGATGTCGCGCTGGATATGGTATTCCTCGTCGGTCACATAGCGGGTGTTTGGTTGTTCGCTGTATTTTTCGATACCAAACGGGTTTTCGACGATGCCTAGCCGGTCGATGTGGTCCTTCGCCCATTTGATCGCGCTGGCCAGGGTAGTGATTTCGCGATTGACGATCACCACGCCTTTTTTACCGTTTGACTGATATTGTTTGAGCCGCTGATCCGCCAGCCGCCGCACCATGGGCCGCGTGATCGAGCGGGCGGGGATGTCGCCCAGCGTTTTTTGTTCGCCGTCGATCGTGGCCGGGTGATCGAGTATGCGTAAAAAAACCTGCGCCCGTCGTTGGCTGCCAGGCGCCAGCCCTTTGAATTTGCTCGAGCGGGTGTACTGGTTGACGACCCATGCCAGCGTGTGATGTGTGGCCGCTATCTGTTGCTCGATCTGGTTTTTTGCCGTGAGATATGCAGCTATGATCTCGCGTTCCGGGTCACCGGGTTTGCCGAGTCGCACGGGCGGGCGCAGGTATCCATGCCGATCTGTCGGTATGATGTGCCGATGTTCCGGCGCGATGCGTGGACGGTAAACGATGCGCCCATTGGATAGCGTGCAGTATTTCGGCAGGTTGGTGTTTTTGGCGCGGGGCTTTGGCGTCATTATCCGATTTCGATCCGTGCCGGGTCGATGTCCATGTTGTTTGATGCGTAGGATATTAAACCCATGGCGCTATTCAGCGCAAATTCAGTCGTAAATGGGCGCCCGTTCTTGCCGATCAGGTAGCGCACGCCGGATTTTTTGAGGCGCACGACCAGCTCGGCGGGGCTTGATCCGCCGAATTGTTGTTGTAACTGGTCGTATCCGACGATCATCAGCCTGCCGCGCGCAGCGGGTGGACGTTGGCGGGCAATTCCATCGGGCTCGGCGTCGAGATAGCGCCGGTCGTGGTGACGTGTGTATATATCATCGTCGTTTCAAGGTTGGCATGGCCGAGTAATTCCTGCACGGTTCGGATGTCTGCGCCCGCTTCGAGCAGGTGCGTGGCGAAACAGTGGCGGAATGTGTGCGCGCTGATTTTTTTATCGATGCGCGCTGACAGTGCCGCCTGCTTGATGGTTTTGGATACAGCCGAGGCGTGCAGGTGGTGCCGTCGGTGCTGTGTTTTGTCGCGCGGATCTTCGCTGATTTTCGAGGCCGGGAAAAGAAACTGCCAGCCAAATTGATAGACAGCACTTGGGTATTTTCGCGCCAGTGCGCCGGGCATCCAGGCCTCGCCGTAGCCGGCCGCCAGGTCGTTGTTGTGCAGGCGTCGAATCGATTCGATGTGCGTTTGCAACGGCTTGACCAAAAACGTCGGCAACATCGTCACCCGATCTTTAGCCCCTTTGCCGTTGCGCACGGTGACGGTGAGGCGCTGCAGGTCGATATCCATCACGCGCAGCTTGAGCATTTCAGCCATTCGCAGACCGCTGGCATAGAGTAGCGACACCATGATCCATTTTGTGCCGTGGATTTGATTGATCACGGCGAGGGTATCGGCGCGCGACAGCACGACCGGCAGGCGTTTGGGTCGGGTAGATCGCGCGAATTGCGCCACGTCGCCCATTGGCTCGCCGATGATTTCGGCGTACAGAAATTTAATGGCGTTGAGCGCCACCGATTGCGTGCCGGCCGCCACCTGGCGATTTTTGGCCAGGTGGGTCAGGTAGGCAGTTATGCGCGCCTGGCGATCGGTGCCAGGGTTGGCGTGACAGTAGCGGGCAAAACGGCGTATCCAGTGGCGATAGGTTTTTTCAGTCGCGATGGATAGATGCCGGCGCCGGCAAATGTTTTGCAATTCGGTTTCGATTTGTTGCATGTTCATAACTCAATCCCTCGTGTTCAATTTGCCGTTTGGCAATAAAATAACTGTTATGTT
>Ga0208161_1000993_pt1 | contig 15589 bp, 16 predicted proteins | sample CB_VirMetaG_3_FD_184538 | JGI IMG/M metagenome (GOLD analysis project Ga0208161, IMG submission 184538) | Freshwater to marine saline gradient viral communities from Chesapeake Bay - CB_1508_1S Viral MetaG (SPAdes) (version 4) | ecosystem: Environmental > Aquatic > Marine > Coastal | place: USA...
AATGCAAAGCGCAGACGATACGAAGAAAATCATGGAGATCGGCAAGCTGCTCGCTGCCGTCATCGCCGCATCCATGCTCGTCGGCGTTGCAACAGCCGGGTACGGTGATCTACCGGAGCGCGTTGTATCATTGGAGAAGTCAGATACCGAGCAGATCAAACGAATCGAAACCGTAGAGCGTGGACAGTCCGATCTGAAAAGAGAACTGAAACTAATATCCTGCCTCCAACTCGCGCAAGCGCAAGGCACGGCATACCAAGAATGTCTGAACCCATGAAGAAAGCCGCCGCCATCATTGCCCTTGCACTTCTCGCCACCGCCGCACATGGACAAGTGGGCAAAGAGCGCGACCTATCCGGCAACCAGATAAACGCCGAGTTCTATCTTGAAATCGCCAAAGGTGACGTAAAGAGCCACACGGTCGTTAACAAGTTCGGCGAGGCACTCTCTGTCGGCACTACATGGACGGTCGTATCTGAAACAAAGACCTACCCAACGCCGACCACCGCTGCCGCCCTTGAACTAGTCTCCTCATCGGATGTCGATTCCACGGGCAACGCCGGAGCGCAGTACGTCATCGTTCAGGGCATTGGACCCGACTGGAAGGAGCAGACCGAGCGCGTGGCCTTGAATGGGACACAGGCCGAAGACCTCACGAATACATGGCTCCGGGTTTACCGGATGTGGGTTGATGAATCGAACACCTACGCCTCGACATCTGCCACGACCCACGAGGGAACGATCACGCTCCGCGCTGACGGCGGCGGCACATCATGGGCGCAGATTACCAAAGACGGCATCTTGGGACTCGGACAAACGCTCATCGGGGCCTACACCGTACCGCTCGGAAAAACGGCGTACCTGACGCAATACACGGCAGACATTGAGCCAACGAAGAACGCAAACATCGCCTTCTTCAAGCGGTGCGATGCCGACGATATTTCCGCGCCTTACGAGGGCACGATGCGGCTGCAAGCCCTGCACCGGGGAATCCAGAATACCATCGACATCAGCAACCACGTAGCACGGGGTCCGTTCGTCGGTCCCTGCGACATCGGTTTCTTTGCAAAGGTGTCAAACAGCACGGCCAATATCTCCCTGCAATTCAACTTTGTCTTGGTGGATAACGGTGAATAAAGTGGACGAAAACATCCGAAGCGTCGAATACTTGGCGCGAATCATCGCCGCCTATTACGCCGAACTGCTCCGGCTCGGAATCCCGCAGGAGGAGGCCACGATCATAGCTGCCGCCTTGCAAGACATCATCTTTGAGAATATGCAATGACCTATACCTACGAACGCAAAGACGGGACGCGCTTCGAGCATTTCGCGTCCATCAAAAGCGCACCACTCACCAAGTGCCCAACGACCGGGCAAGAGTGCCGCATCGTCATCACAGGCGGGACAGCGACCGTATTCAAGGGCGGCGGTTGGCCCGATAAGGAAAAGTGAACCGCGATTGCAGCGGATTGTATAACAGCGAAACGGAAAGCCGATGGATCAGGAAGAACTCGACGATGTGTACCGCAGGTGGAACGTCCTCGCCAACATGAGCGCGGGAGACCTTCGGGCATGGTCCGAGACCGAGTGCAGCCGCCTCGCGTCTGTCGATCCTGCGGCCGTCATTGCTCGCAACCTTGACCTGCTCGAAACCCGGAAAGATGACTGGGGCGAGAAGCAGGTCGAGAACGCAAAGCGAGCGATCAGTTTTATCGAACGCATGAGAAACGGCGAGCAGGGAGAACCCGCAAAGGAGGGATGCCCGAGCAAGCGCGACATCTCGCTCCTCAACTGGGGGCACGATCCGCGCAAGCCGCTCAACAAATCAGCAGACAACATGACTGACAAGGAAATGCTCGTCGCATACGGGGGCGAGGTTAAAGCATTGGGTGACGGTCGAATCGGCGGCTATTTGGTAAGGTTTAGCGGACCGACTGACCCCGACCTATACGGTGACTATTTCACAAAGTCCACCGACTTCGGCATCCAAGCAACGCTTCCCGTCTACTATCAGCACGGCTACGATGACACGCTGAAGAACCGCCAGATCGGTGTCGGCAGCATCAGCAGCACGGACGCCGGACTCTGGTTCGAGGCGCAGCTTGAGAAGCGCGACGAATACGAAAAGATGGTCAACGAACTGGTTGAGATGGGCAAACTCGGCTACTCGTCCGGCGCAGTCGGTCATCTTGTAAGCCGCAAGGAAGCACCCAACGGGTCGCAGGAAATCACGACATGGCCGCTCGGCGAAGCGTCTCTGGTTCTCAACCCGGCAGAGCCGCGCAACCACGTCATGTCAATTAAGGAATACGTCGAGGCGTTTGTCCCGACGAATGATATTGCATCTGATGTAGCGGAGCCAGAGGCAGAGACGGCAGAGGCGGGGACCGATCACCCTGCGCCATCTGCGGCAGAAGCCAAATCGGAAGCAATCGAAGAAGCACCCGACATGGGTGCAGAAGAAGCAACTCCGCACACAGAACAAGAGGACACCAAAATGTCTGAACAGAACATGGACGTTCTGAAAAGAATCGAAGGAATGATCGCTGCCCAGAACGCACGACTCGACGCGATGGAAGCCGCGAAAGCAGCTCCCGCTATCGTCGAAGTACCGACCGAAGCGAAATCCGCTCCGGCATTTATCAAAACCACGGGCGATTCCGAAGCCAAAGCATACGCTGCATGGGTTCGTGACGGTGACGCCGCCGCCCTGCGTGGAGCCAAAGGTTACGATGTCGATGGCCGCGAAGTTGAGATCAAAGCATCCAACGACACGGACATGAACATTGGCACGGCTGCCGATGGTGGAAACGTGGTCCCGACCGGCCACTTCGAAGGCATCTTCGCCAAGAAGTCCGAAGCCGACCTCACGGACATCCTCGGCCTGACCCGCATCCCCGGTGTCGGCACGACCGTCAACGTACCGTTCGACAACGAAGCCGATGGCGAGTTTGTCAGCACGAACGAAGCAAGTGCCTACGACCGCGATGCTCCGGCCCTCGGCCAGCAGGCCTTCACGCTCGTCAAGTACACGAAGAAGGTGCAGCTGTCCGAAGAAGTCCTTGAAGACGAAACGAGCAACCTGCTCAACTTCATTGAGAGCTTCGTCGCTCGCGGCATGGCCAAGACGAACAACGCCCTGATCGTTGCCGAGGCAGCCGCCTCTGGTACGCAGGCGAAAATCACGACCGCCGCTGGCATCGCCGCAGGTGAGATCGAGGACATCGCCTTCAACGACACGGTGCAGTTCTACCTTGACAGCCCGAACGTTGCATGGCTGACCCGTGGCTCGACCTACGGCAACATCGCTGCTCTCACGGGTAACGAGCGTTTGTACGCCGAGCAGGGCATCCGTTCGACCTTCGGCCAGTACGCCAACCGGCCTTCGCTGCTTGGCTACCCCGTGTTCTTCTCCGCGAAAGTAGCCGCTGACGGTACGGGTGGCAACAAGCCCGTATTCTTCGGTGACTGGTCGCAGATGGGCTACTACATGGCTCCGACCATGAAAGTCCTGCGCGATCCCTACGGAGACGCTGCCACGGGACAGGTCAACCTGTTCTACTCCTACCGCGTAGACTACGAGATCCTCCAGCCGGAGGCCATCGTATACGGACGCGTTTCCAACACCTAAGTTGGGGCGAGCCGGGTAGTGTAAAGGCGCACTCCCTCCCACCGGGCAGAGCGGGTTCGATTCCCGCCCCGGCTCCTACATTCAAACCATCTGCCAATGTCGCTCACCGTTACATCTGCACCGTCTGTCGAGCCAGTAACCACGGCAGAAGCAAAGGAATGGCTCCGCATCGACTCGTCCGACACGAGCCAAGATGCCGTCCTCGCCATCCTCATCAAAGCCGCCCGGGTCCGGGTCGAGGAATACCTGCGCCGCTCGCTCATCACCCGCACCTATTCGTGGGAGATGAACGGGGACGATATGCGGGACCGGATCGAGATTCCGCGCCCTCCGGTGCAGTCCGTGACATCGCTCACGATCTACGACGAGAACAGCGCGGGAGTGGAAATATCCTACACCGAAGCCGCCGAGAACTGGCAACTGGTCGAGGCATCCTACCTAAAGCACCGCAACGATGGCTGGGAAGTTAACCGCATGGACCGCGCAGGTACGTTGGTATACGTTGCCGGATATGGCAACGCATCTACCGATATTCCTGCTGACATCTTGATCGCCGTCTTTAAGTTGCTCGCCCTCTGGTTTGAGCGGCGCGGGGATGATCAGCGCGACAATGTAGAGGAGCGCGAATATCGCATCTTGACTGAAATCGCCCACCATAGAACCTTCGGATTCTAATGATCGGAGAAATGCGGCATCGGGTGGCGGTGCAGGCCAATACGCCATCCAATAGCTTCGGCGTTGTAACGGATTCGTGGTCCACCATCGAAACCGTCTATTCTTCTGTTCGCACTCTTTCAGGACAGGAGGTAATCAACGCAAGCCAAAACGAAGGCATCTACACGCACGAGTTCGTCATGCGATACCGCGACGATCTGGGCAATGCCGATACGCAGATGCTCAACAAGTACCGCCTCTTGTTTCGTGGGGACCAGTACGACATCCGTTCGGTGGACAACGTAGACTTCCGCGACAAGACTATACTTGTAAAGGCCCAACGCCGCAAGTGAGTTTTACGGTCAAAATATCAGACGCCCAGATGCGGTCAGTTCAGGCCGACATCAAGAAAACAGCCGCCGACATCGAAAAAGAAGTCCGGCGCGTTCACGCTGAAACGGCTGTCAATATCCGCAGGAAAGCCATTCGCAACATTGAGGCCTACGGATCAAGGACGGTACGGCGCAAGGGCGAGGACAAAAACGTCCAATGGCTTGTCGATACGGGCACGATGAGAAACAGCATCGCCATCAGTTTTGAGTCTGATTTTTCGGACCTACCGAAGCTCGACGAATCATCACGGGCAGACAAAGGAACGGCGTCGAAGGCGAAATCTGATTCAGCGGCATCCGTGGCAACGGCGGCATCGGGCAAAATTGCCACGGGCGTCGGCACGGCGGTACACTACGCCAAATATCACGAATACGGAACGGTCAGAATCAAGGCGCGGCCCTTCCTTGTCCCGGCGGCAGAAGATGAACGTCCGCACTTTGAGCGCAAAATGAAGAAGGCAACAGAAGGAAAATGAACGACCCTCGCCGAGCAATACAGAACGCCATCTGGACGCGCCTCAACAGCGTGGGCATTACGGCATATGTCAACCCGGCAGATGGGACGGCTCTTCCGTATACGGTATTTGGCGGCGGTACACTCGTCCCCGGTCCGCTTACGACCAAGAATAGCGAGGGCGGCGAAGTGACGCATACGCTCATTTCGTGGGCTGCAAATCCAGTAACGGCGCAGCAGAACGCAGAGACAGCTATTGCGGCACTCACGGATCGATCCAACCACCTGTCGGTGACTGGATACGTTACCGTCCGTTGGGATTTGGATTACGCCGAGGACACGATCATCGACGACAACGATCCGAATGAAACGTATTACGGCGTCCCATATCGGGTCCGGGTGATCGTCAAACAGGCATGAGCCACCGACCATTCCGCATTTGCCTTGTAACGGCCCTCTGGCTTCGTGAGACGCTCGAACGCATCGTGCTTGGGTATTACTCCCAACTGAAATTAGGCGGCGTAGAACTCATCCTCGTGGCCGTGGGCAGCGAAGGCCTTTCGTCCATGAAGCGAGCAACCGATAACGGATGGCATTACGTCGAGGCCGACAACGAACCGCTATCTGACAAGTGGAATCATGGAATCGCCGCCGCCGCAATGCACGAACCGGATGCCGTTGTTGTTATTGGATCGGATGACCTCTTGAACGAGCAATATTTTTATTCCGTCCTCGACGAATACAAGGATGGGCCGGGCGTCATTCAGTTAGCAGACGCCTATTACCACGATGCCGAAACCGCAGAAACGGTATACATTGAACGCGCCTATCCGGGAGCCGGGACATTTATCAGCGCAGATATATTACGCCGTATGGAATGGCGGCTCTGGCGGTCTGGGAAAAACAAGTATTTAGACAGAGAAATGTCAGAATATGTACGCCGGGAAGCATACCCGTTCGAATGGCGTACAATACGCAACTGCGAAAGCAGAGGGATCGTCCTCGTCGATATAAAAACCTCGGTCAATATGTGGACGCTTGACGATAACAAGCGGATAACGGATAACCGTCACGTCCAAGTGGATGGGCTGGGTCTGTTTTCCAAACACTTCCCTACCGTATACGGGAAACTTCACAACTAACCAGTTAGGTATCTAACAATGGCTAAAAACTACTCGGGACGGGACTTCCTTCTGTACGCATTGGGAAGCGCACCGTCTAACGCTGCGGAGGCAACGGAATACACGCTCGTCGGGCTTGTCCGTTCGCTCTCAATCAGCCAGTCACGCAACGCTATCGACACCTCGACGAAGGACGATGGTGATGATTCCTCATTCATCGCAGGTCGCCGCAACGTAACGCTTTCGGCCGGCGGTGTATTTGACCACACGGAAGACGGAGGATTCACCATCCTGAAAACCTCCCTCGCTGCCGCTAACGGAAAGGTCTGGTTCCTCGTTACGTCCACCACTACGGGCGATACGGAGTTTCATGGTTCCGGTATCGTTACGGGCCTTAACTTGGACTTCCCGGACGAAGATGTCTCTACGTTTGCGGCTGATATTCAGGTAACGGGTGCCCTGACCACGGCAACCGGAACGTCTACCTGATCCGTTAACCCATAAATCCATAGACCAATGACCAACGATCATCCTCACAGCATCCCGGTCGAAATCAATGGCAAGGAACGGGTTTTGAAACTCGGACCAAAGGCGTTGAGGATTGCAAGGGAACGCCACGGAGTCAGGGTTCGGCTCTCGGAATTATCCGATCCGGACCTTGACTCCTTGGTCCGATTCGCATGGATGGCTTTGCTTCCAGATTCGCCCACGTATACGCTCGACCAGTTTGAGCAGGACATGGACGAAGATGGCAATATGTTTGACATCATTGCCAAAGCAGGTGAGGCATTGTCACGGCTTGCCGAAGGCAACAAAGGCAAAAAAAAGCCAACAGGGAAGAAGGAGAAACCCGCAGCGTAGGCCAGTCGGCAGACGATCCTTATTTCCCTGACTTCGATGCTCTGGACGGTGCGTGTGCCGCCTACTTCGGAATGTCTCCGAGGGATGTGGACGCGCACTCGTTCAGGGATTTGTGGGTTATGATTGGCGCGGCGCGGGACCGCGAAGAAGCGCACCAAAAGGAAGAATGGCGCAGGACGCTAATCCTGACGCAAGCGGTAATGAATACCCATGCAAAGCAAGCGCGTCCACTCGACCATCTCGCTAAAAAGATATTGGACCATGAGCCAATAAACCGTCCATCTCTGGCAGAGTATAAGGCAATACGCGACCGAGCCGTTAAACTGACCGAGGCAAAAAATGGCAACGACAGCACTTGTGGTTAAGATCGGAGCGGATCTTTCCGACTTCAACAGCAAGATGCAAGCGGCCACCGACAAGATCGGGGACGTTGGAAAGAAAATGCAATCTATCGGCAGCACCTTATCCGTTGCCGTTACTGCGCCGATTGTTGCCCTCGGAGCCGCTTCCGTTCTCGCCTTCGATAAACAGGCGCAAGGCCTCGCGCAGGTAGAAACTGCCGTTCGATCTACCGGAATGGCTGCGGGATTCAGCGTAGATGAACTCGCCAAGAAGGCCGCCGACCTGCAAAAGAATAGCATTTTCGGGGACGAGCAAATAATGAAGGAGATGACGGCCAATCTCCTGACGTTCACGAATATCGCCGGACAGGAATTTGACCGGACTCAACAGGCGGCAATAGACCTCGCAACAAGGATGGGGACCGACCTCAAATCGGCAACCATCCAACTCGGTAAGGCACTCAACGACCCGGTAGCGAACCTCTCCGCTCTGTCCCGGTCGGGTATTCAGTTTTCAGAGGATCAAAAGGAAGTCATCAAGTCGATGGCAGAATCCGGGCGCATGGCTGACGCGCAACGGGTTATCCTTTCGGAATTGGAGCGGCAGTTTGGGGGCGCAGGTGCGGCGGCGGCGGCGGCGGGACTCGGCCCGATGCGTCAACTCTCCAATAGCATCGGAGACCTGACCGAAGACTTCGGGAAGATCATCCTTGATGCCCTTGCACCATTCATTGACTTTGGCAAGCGTGTTGTCGAGCGACTCTTGGCTCTTGATGACAGCACGAAGAAATGGATCGTCATTATCGGCGGCGCGGTTGCCGCAATCGGTCCTCTCATTGCCATCATCGGTACACTTCTCGCCGTTCTGCCTTCCGTTGTTGCAGGGTTTACGCTCATTTCCGGCGCACTTGCCGCCATGTCTGCATCGGGTGGGCCAATTTTCCTAACCGTTGCCGCCATTGCCGGACTCGTCGCGGGAATTGTCGCATTGTACAAGAACTGGGACTCGGTAACGGCCTTCATGCAGGGCGCATGGCTGACCATGAAGCTGCGTATAATGGGCGGTATTACCGAACTGCTGAAAGGGATGTCCAGTTTGTTTGACTGGATTCCCGGTGCGGAATCGCTTTTCTCCGGGGCGATTGCCAAGATGGAGCAAAAGACAGGACAGGCAGCGGTTGCCCTTGCTGACTTCAACCTCAAACGCGCGGAGCAGGAAGTCGCGGCGCGGCAAGTGGCAGAGGCAGAGGAGGAGGCGGCAACGGCGGTCCGACGTCTCGGCGAAGAGCTTGGCGGGGTGTCCCGGGAAGCGCGGTCCGCAGAGCAACTGCTCGCACAATATGGCGGCGTTCAGGCCGCCGTAGGCGCTCAGGCCGACTACTCAGCCGAAGCCATGGACGAGATGCGGGAGTCATTCGTCAAGATGAATCAGACGTGGACGGAAACCAACGGCGTGACGCTCCGCACGGTTGATGGGATGAAGGACATTGAGAGGGCGCAGAGAGACGCCAAAGACGAGACCGTCGACTGGACTGCGGCTATTAGGGCCGAGGGCGGTCTTAGCAATGCGCTGGACGAGGTAAACGGGAAAATTGGCGGCAAGCAAGGTTTGTTACAGATGTTCGGCGAGGGCGGCGTTCAGGGTGTGTTCTCTGGTGTTGTTGACAAAATTACTGGCGGCAAGGGTGTGGCGGGCGCACTCATGGGCCTTGCGACAACCGCAATTCCGGCACTTGGCCCGGCGTTCAAGATTGCTTCCGGCCTGATGAAAACCTTCGGTATCGACACGCAAAAGGTTTTTGACGGTATCGCCAATGGCGTGAAAAATATTGTTTCCGGGATAGGCAAAACCATCTCTGGACTATTTGCCGGATTCCGCAAAGAAAGCGAAAAGGAAGCGGCGATGAGTCGCTTCTTGGCATCCGTATCGACCGCCGGAATTGATGTAACGAACCTTGACGCTGCTGCCAAATCCAAATTAAAGCAACTCATGGCTGCGCCAATGACGCAGGGTGTTTCGCAGGAAGCACTTTTGTCTGCGCTTGGCCTTACCGAGGCAGACATTGCCAGAACGGTTGACGAGGCGGTCACGCAGTTGGTGGCACAAACGGGGACTGCCACAACATCTGCTCTTGACAAGTTTGCAATCATTTTGCAGAACATGGCCTCAACCGATCTGGTGAGCCAGTTGGGACTTGCTGCCGGCACGGACATCATTGCTCCCATTGAGCAGCTTCTCGGCGTCAGCGTAGCAGAGGCACAGGCACGGCTTGCTCAACTCATGGCAAATGTTGGAGTTGTGTCAGTTGATCCAGATGGCGAGACGGGCATTGCGATTGGCGTAAGGCCAGAAGATATTGGCGAAGCCCTTAATTCGGCGGTTGATATGATTGGATCAACGCTTTCGATGCCGATGTCAGGCCTTGCTTCCGTTGGCGAGGTTGGCCTACCCGAAGTTGATCGCGTAGCATCATCGCAGACCATCAACATCAACCTCGACGGGCAGACCATCGCACAAGCAACGATGCCGTACTGGTCGCAGGAACTGGAAATCTACGGAACGAACCGCTGATGGCTATTGCAATCAAAAACCAAGCGGGAACGGATGTCGATTTTGTCAAGGAGTCCTTCCGTTTCGAGGATGCCGTAACGCAACGCGGGACGCTTTCCTTTCAGGAGATCGGAAGCAGTCCCTCCTGCGCATGGGGCGAGGACGTGTTCGTCTACGGTCGCGGTGGTATTCCGCTCGGCCTCTCCGGTGGCGGAAGTCTCGAACTGTCCGGTGGCGGGACGCTCGCGCTGTCATTGGAAACAAAGTATTGGGGCGGCACGGTCGAAAGCATTTCAGAAACGGATATTACCGTTGGCGAGATCACGACGATCCGCTTCACCTATCGCTGCATTGACTTCTCGGAAATTGCAGGGCGGCAAATAATAGCAGACGCGACCGCCGCGCAAACAGCAGGGGCGTGGATTTCTGCTTCCGCTGCGGCTCCCGGTCTTTCCGCATACGGGCTCACGGCAGGAGATATTGACGATGGCGCGTATATCGACTATATGCCGTGGAACTACGTTACCTACGAGCTGGCGTTTGACGAACTGGCAGAGATCAGCGGCTTCTTTTGGAATATCGACAAAGATAAGCGGCTCAACTTCCGCTCCATTGACGCTGCTCCTGCTCCGTTCTCCATCACCGCCACCAATCGTCCCTACAAGTCCATCGAGTTTTCAACGGTCCGTGGCAATTTCCGAAACGTTGTATATCTGCGTGCAGGAACAAGTACTAATGAAACAGACACCGTAGAGGTTCAGCGCGGAGATGGTGACAAAAGAACATTCCTTGTCGGAGCAGAGATAGGGACAACGCCAACCATTGAGGTTGATACCGGAAGCGGGTACTCAACACAGACGGTTGGTGTGAATGGAATCGGAACTGTCAGCGATTGGTACTACAACAGCGGCTCCCCGGTGATAACTCAAGATTCGGGCGGCACAGTTTTGTCATCGACGGATAAAGTCCGTATCACCTACAAGGCGCGATTTCCGATTATTGTGAACGCTATTTCCGACGAAAGCATCGCCGAAAGAGCCGCCGCAGAATCCGGTCCGGGTCAATATGTCTCCGTTGTGGACGCCACGGATGTGGACAACGAAAATGCCGCAGAACTGAAAGCCCAGTCGATCCTTGCCCAGTATTCGCAGCCACGAATTACCTGCCGATATACGACCGATCAAGTCAATCTTGAAGCCGGACAGACGCAGTACATCAACCTACCGGAGCATGGCATCGACGCCAACTTCCTAATCGAAAGGATCGGGGCATCGCTTCGCCATGATGGACAGCTATCTTTTGACGTTACCGCCGCCGCAACCCAGACCGTTGCCGGATGGTCCTACTGGAAGCAAAAGACCCGGCAAGACCGTAAATTCGTTGTGCGGGACAATGAGGTGCTTCGGTTGTTAAACAGCCAAAAGGACAACGCCACGGCAAACGATACCGTCAGCACCACGCTATACACGGGAGCATACACCGTCAACGGAGCAGACACCTACATCAATGGATTCCATGTCGGATAGCATACGACCGAAGGGCCGCGTGACCGTCGAGGTCATCACGGACAATGGTACAACCGTGTTGGAGCAGGACAACGTTGTGGTGAACAACGGCGTGTCCCGTATTGCCGCGATCATCACACAGGATTCCTCAAGCTTCCCGTCCCACATTGCCATCGGCACGGACGCCACGGCAGCGGCTACGACCGACACCGCACTCGGCGCGGAGGTGGACCGCAACGCGATTGTCACGGACTTTGCCTCGGGAGCCGTTGCCACGTTCAAGGCGTTTTTTTCAAAGAATGAAGCGAACGGAAACACGATTGCCGAGGTTGGTATGTTCGACCAAGCATCCGGCGGCACGATGTTCTGCCGTTCCGTCCTCGCGTCTACCATCGCAAAGGATGCCACAAAGAGCATCAACATCACATGGACCCTCACCTTTGCTGACGCATAATGGCTAGCACCGTATTTCCACAAGCAGGCGATCAGATCACCGAGGCGGCGTGGACCTCGGCCAATGCCACATTATCCGTAGCCGATGCCTACCGGGCGAGCGGATATGCACTATCGGCAGGTAGTGGTCTAAACGTAGACATCTCGGCTGGCACTTGTTTTGTTAATGGCTACCAGATCGTATCCGATGCTACCCAGTCCAAGGCGGTCACGGCATCACAGACCAATTACGCCTATCTAAATGAAGATGGCACAATCACGGTGAACATTACCGGGGCACAACCAGCAAATACTTTGTTTCTTGGAACGGCAGTCGCTGATGGATCTGGCGTCACGTCCGTTTCCCATGTTCGGGACATTGAATCTGGCCTATGGGTGTTTAAGAAGAAGCCATCCGACGAATCCGTAGCGTCAAGCACTACGCTTCAACTGGACGATGACCTCGTATGGACGTCTGGCGATGGAGACATGTGGGACGTAACATTTGGGCTTCTGATAACGCCGGGTGGTGGTCAGTTCAAGTGGGATCTTTCTGGTTTCGCAGCGGAACGGTACACATACTTCAGGTCTAACCAAATTGATAATGCCGTTGTTGGCACACCCGAAAACACCACCAGCCAGTACGTCATGATACGCGGAGTCTTTGTTTCGAACACGAGCGGCAGCGTAGGTCTTGAATGGGCGCAGAACACGAGCAACGCATTAGCAGCAGAGGTTCTGACGGGTTCGTGGGTTATCGCTAAAAAGGTGCTTGGATAATGGCAACGACAGTATTCCCGCTTACCGATCAGATCGTTACAACAACGAACTGGGGCAGTCTCAACGATGACATCAACAGGGGCAATAACATAACGGGTCTATCGGGTCTGACCGGATCGACAGATACAAACCTCATCAAGTACAACAGACCAGCGGCAGCAGGGACAACCACAAGCGACCTTACTGAGCGAACATACTGTACCGTGTCTCTGGATGCAGGGGCTGCCTATCATGTAACAGGAACGTTTGTCATCAATAAGACGGCTGATATAACGACGGATGACCAGATGAACTGCGGGTTTAAGATGGGCGCAGGGTTGAGTTTTTCACTCGTTTCTTCAGCGAGCAGTTTTTCAGGTACAGCGAGAACCACCTACGCATTAAGTGGTGATTACAACACCGCCGGACTGGATTCTATATATGCCGTTCGAGGAACGAATGGAGTTAGTTACACGGACCAGCCCTGCTTTTGGGTTGAAATGATTGTGTTTGCAGATCAGGATGGGGATCTTGAGTTTTCCTATGCCAAGAAAACAGACACGTATGCGACAACGTATACTCCACCGGGAGATCGATCGTATTTGATGGCGGTCCGTATTTTTTAATGCGCGTAAATCATAACACGAAATAGCAATACACAATGGCAACTGTATTCGACTTGACAGAAAACACCGCGCCCGATGGAACGGATCGTCTGTATATCACGGACGGGACGAATGACGAAGGCGTGCAGATTGCCAACTTGCTAAAAGGGTCCGGCGCGGAAGTCCCTGCGTCGAAGATCACCGGGACGGTGGCGCATGAGCAGGGCGGCTTGGAGGCAGACTTATCCGCTTACGATGGCCTTATCCGTATTGCGGGTGGCAGCACAAGCAACCTCAAGTCTAACTTTTCCGCTTCTGCCGCGCCAACTACGGGCGATGATTCAGGCGATGGCTACGTGGTCGGATCTCGCTGGATCGACACGACAAACGATGCAGAATATATTTGCGTTGACAACACCGCAGCGGCTGCGGTGTGGGTGCAGGCCGCAGGCGTCAATCTTGCCATCCCCGGCACCCTCTCTGCTGGGGCTACAACGATAAACTCTGGTGCCGTCAATACGGCATTAAAGCTTATCTCTACTGATCCTACTGTAACGTTGTCTCTCCAAGACGACACCACAACGGCAGCGGGATATGTGGCGGTTACGGCTACGGGAAACACCCTTTTCCTCATTGGCGGTGCGGCATCCGGGGCATCGTTCAACGGCACCACTTGGGACTTCCAGAGCAAGGCGTTTACAAACGTAGGCACCCTCTCTGCCGGGGCTACTACGGTATCTGCAGCCGCTGGGGGAACCGCCCTTACTGTGTCATCGGCATCAAGCGGCTCTTTTTCGCGGGCAAGGTTCGTAAATGACGCAAGCGTGGGTTTGGGCGTTACCGTATACGGCTCCGCTTATGCGGCTGGATCTCAATACAACGCTGGTGCTGGCGGAGTGTCTGTTGCCGCCGATCAAAACCTCGCCATTAGCGCAGCGTCCGGGTACTTCCTTCGTATTGGTGTTGGCTCGGCATATGAGCTGGAGATCACCGATGGAGTAGTTGGCATCAACGGCACCCTCACCGCTTCCTCTTACCTCCAAGGCACAACTACCAACGGCTACCTGGACCTTCGCGGGGATAGCGGTGCTACGGGCGGGGCGAGACTGCTTGACACGGGTTCATTCCTCCTTGGCACAACCGCCACTTCCTCCAACGCGCAGTTCTACGCTACCAAGACGTACAGCAATGCAAGTGGGACGGATTATGGATCGTACTTCAACTACACGCAGTCCACGGCAAGCACTGGCGATCTTCGATCAGTTAACGCGCTTGTAACCGCCGCCCACACAAGCGGTACGGTGGCCCTTTTGCACGGCGTTTACGGGCAGGTTACGGTCAGCGGAGCAGGTGGTACATCATCTGATGTCATAGGGTTACGCGCCAACATTCGCAACGACAATGCAAGCGCGTCGATCACCAACGCCTACGGATTGTACATCAACGCCTTCACCGCCACAGGCACCATCACGAACCGCTGGGGCATCTATCAAGCGGGTGCAAGTGAGAACAACTACCTCGCAGGCGACCTCCGCATAGGCACGACGAGCGCGACGAGTCACGCAGGGGAGGTGCTTCGGGTAAGCGCGGCGGGGTCGAACAACGCGCTGGTGAACATATCTGCCACAGACAGTAATTCTGCATTTGCCCAATTCACTAACTCAACGACAGGATCGCTTGCAGCAGCGGGGATGCTCGTTGGTATTTTTAGCGACGAAAGCGCACGAGTAATAAACTATTCATCTACCCCGCTACAATTCTACACCGCAGGCACCGAACGCCTTCGCATAGCATCCAACGCCTATGCAATCGGTGTCGGGACTACGGATATTGAGGCGTGGAACACGTCGTATGCGGCTATCGAATTTCTTGCCTCCTCTATCATGGGCGGAAGAACTGGCGGTGTAGAGCTGTACAACATATCGAACGCCTACTTCGATGGGTCGTGGAAGTATAAAACAAGTACTGCCTCTGTGCTTTCCGCCCTAAACGGCGGCTATGCAACATGGTCTACGGCCCCATCAGGCACCGCAGACAACGCGATCACTTGGACCGAACGTATGCGCCTCACCAACAGCGGTGAGTTGCAGATCGGATCGTACATCGAAGGAACAACGACCAACGGGTACTTGGACCTTCGTGGGGATAGCGGGGCGACGAACTACGTTCGGATTGATGATGCGGGGGATTTGACCGTTCGCAGCGGCGGTCTGTACTTGGGGGCGGCAGATTTGGCGTCTGGGCATATAAACGCCTACGAGTTGATGACATTCAACATCGACA
>Ga0208161_1000995_pt1 | contig 15555 bp, 22 predicted proteins | sample CB_VirMetaG_3_FD_184538 | JGI IMG/M metagenome (GOLD analysis project Ga0208161, IMG submission 184538) | Freshwater to marine saline gradient viral communities from Chesapeake Bay - CB_1508_1S Viral MetaG (SPAdes) (version 4) | ecosystem: Environmental > Aquatic > Marine > Coastal | place: USA...
ATTGAATAGAGTATCAATGTGGTCTATAAAATTCTGACCCATATTAGCTGCTGTCATTCTTGCTTCATCAGACATTAACCATTCTCTACCAGCTAAACCCCTACGGTTAATTTCTTTTCTTCCGAGGTTATAACATTTTAAGAGTGCCAAACCAGCATCTTCAACATCTACTTGAGTAGCATAGATATAAGGGGTGGGAGGTGAACCTTTTATTGAACGTGTTTTAGCCCACATTGGAATAGCCCATTCACCGTGTTTTTTATACTGACCATTACTGTTTGTTGGGAATTCTGTAGTGAAGTTAATCCAGTCTCCATTTTCGTCTTCAAAACGCATTTGGTCTTGCATACCACCTTGGACAGGGGCAATAATCATGTTACCCGCCATAAGGCCTTCTGTAAGTGAAAGACCCCAACCTTCATTGTCGGTCATCATAAACTGTGCGTCTGCTAAATTGTAGTAATAATTAAGTGTTCTTTCATCACATTTACCGTGGGTAAATTTGACTTTAGCTCTTTCAGGATCACACATAGTTTCAATAACTGCTGGGATATCTGTACCATTTTGATCTACAGGGTCAGTGTGCATGATTAACATACAGCGTTCAGCTTGTTCTTTGGTTAGTTGGTCAGTAAATACTCTCCAAGCAGTAACTACGTCACCTGGGTTTTTACGGCGGATATTTCTATTATTCCAGAAAACAACAAAATCGTATTCTTTACCTTCAAAGAATTTTTCTTTAAATGCTTCAAATTCCAGATCATTAATAACTGGGTAGAATTTTTTGTCATCTATACCGTGGGGAACATACTGTACTTGCCAATCTTCTTTTGGGTGGTCTCTAAGTACATTTTCAACTAAGTTTTTGGTTTGTTTTGAAATACAGAGAAGAAGATCATCTGAACGATAGAAATCTCTATTCCACATTGGGTAAGGCAAATCGTCCCAAATTGTATAGAAAATCATTGGAATTTTGGTGCGGATTTCTTTTTCCATTCTATACAACCAAGTCCAGTAACGTGGGTCTGTAAAGTGGAGAATAGCGTCTGGTTTTTCTTGTTCAATTAATTGACGAACAATTTGATCGTTACCATAACCATCCCAAGGGATAACTTTAACTTCTGAGTCGGAAATTCCAACTATGTCGTTAATTTGAGGGCTCAAGTCAAATGCTTTCCCTTGTTCAGGGTGCTTGATTGCAGCTCCTAAATTAACCCAATTAAAGTGGTGAGCTGTGTTTAATACAAATTCTTTGGCCATAGTGCCTATTCCACTATGGAGGCGAATATCATCGCATAACAAGAGGATTTTTTTTCGTTCCTCTCTAGGAATATAACCTTTTTTCATTAAATAAAACCTTTTTATTGTTTATAATCCGCTACCGCTAACGGTCAGATCAGTATGTGTATGAAGTCTTTTTGCAAACTCCTCATCAGTTAAATAGAGATGTATGGTTCTATTTACTAATTTTTGGAGATTAAATTTTTGTCTAATTGAAGCTATTTTGAAGTCTTCAAATAATTGTTCTTCTAATTTTACGGATGTAAGTTTAAGTGCCATGTTGTTGTATATGTTTATCTATACATATACGGCTTAATCGAAAAACTTATGGATTTCTTCATTAGAAGGGACATCTTCACCCCTTCTTCTAGCGTGTTTAACTCCTGTGTAGATAATATCCTTTAAACTATTAGGTAACTTAATATATTTGGGTTTCTCAAATAAGTCGTCACCTGCTTTTTTTACCATGTCATTTAAAACCATATCCATAGCATGTTCTTCATCCCATTCTTCTTCTTTTTGTTCTACTTGTTCGCCGTACACATTTTCTTTAGTTTTCCTTTTTAATTGTTCAAATGCAAAGTTTGCTGCAATAACAAGTGCGATAGCAAGGGGGTCAAACACAAATATAATGATTAACAATAACCAGTTAATAATCTGGTCCATTGGTTTACCTGTTAAACCAGATAAATATTTAAGTGGGCCAAGTTCGCCTGCTATATTAGAGTTACTAGTTACTTCAACAATTTCTGTTTCATAATCGAATAACTGTTGATTTAAATTATCTACTCTAGTATTAATTTCGGTTTGGCGTTCGATTGCCTGGTCAAGTTGTTTTTCTAGGGCCCTTCTGGTAGAAGATGATGTAGTAGTAATTATTTCGCCAGTTTCTGGGTCTTTATACTGGATTACATTGTTAGCTAAACCTGCTCTTAAATCAGATACTGCCCCGTTAATGGTGGCTTTTTCCGCATTATACACCGTTAACTGGTCTCTAACGTTATCTCTTTTTGTTTCTATAAGAGCAATTTGTGCGTCTATATTTCCGGCTAATGCAGCTGTTTCTTGATATGCAGCAGAAAGAAATCCATAGATACCCATACTTGTTATAAGAATTAATATAAAACAAGCTACAGATAAGTAGTATTTAAGTAGACGAGGTAATTTTTCTCTATATTGATAAAGTAGAGATGCTATTACTAATTTTGCTATTTCAAGTGAGGCCGCCATTATGATGACAGCAAAAGCTGCTCCAGCAAACAGCTTGCTTAATCCACTAACGGAATAAAAGGCAGCTGATGCTGAAACAGATAAAGCACTTAATGCTATAATAAAGGGAAATAACCTAGCTTGAATGTTTTTTATTACAGAGGTCAGGTTTGTCATTGAAAGGACACCATTTACAGTTTTTGTCTGAAGGATTTTTAGTATATTCCTTCACCTTATACATATCGTTTTCAAAACAATCTTCAATAAATGCGTGAAGTTGTTTAGTTACACGATTCATAGTTACCTTACCTGACGAAGGTTCAAACGTTTGAATACGTGAAGCCATCGCAGGGTACATAGGATCCTTCGGTATTTTGCGCTTTACAATGAAGTACTTGCAGTCAATCGAATCAACCGGGATATTGTATTGCTCTGCAAAGTAGCGCTTATATAGCACCATTTGTGCTGTTTTAATTTTGTTTTCTTTGTCCCACTTTGTCCACCCTCTAGTTGATGTTTTAATATCCCAAATACTTACTTTTTGGAGATCCTCATCGTAGAATACCAAATCAAGTTTGCCGTAAAGCATAATGTTTGGGTGCTTTTCGTGTGGGGGAGTAAGTATAGGCATTTCAACACCTAATAGCTGAGTTCCTCGCTTTGAGAAATGCATTTGGCGTCTTTGTGTAAAAAACTCTAAAATATCAAGACCATCGTTTACAAACTCAATGATTTCTTTTTTAGTTGAAAAATTTTCCCCAAGTTGTTCTTTGTAGTCGCCGTACATTTTCATAAAGCGTTCTTGGAAATCTTCATAAATAGGAAATTCATCAGCTGCTTTGATTGATTTGTTATACATCAAGTCAAGATATTCTTGAAGAGTTTCGTGTATAGCAGAACCAAACGCTAAGTGAATATTTGGTGGTTGACGCATTTTATCAATATACATCAATTTCCACTTATGGGGACATTCACTCCAAGCAGAGAATTGGGTATAAGAAACCATCTTATATTTTTCCCAATCCATTTCTGGAACTACAGTGTTATTTATGTTTTCTAAAATCATACGTTAATCTTTTTTCCTTCAAAATACCAATTCCAGGATTGAATTAATTCATCAGGCATGGTTTCTTCTGAGGAAAGTTTAGGAGCGTAAGCACATTTAAGGTTTGATTTGTATACATTTTCTACCAGCCATCCATGAACTTTCATAGTGTATACCCAATTATCATAATCAAATAGCCCCCTATATTGAAAACTATGGCCCATTCTCCAATTAGGAACACTTACTAAAAAACGTGAATTTTCAGATCCTATATTCCATGCTTGGACTAAACAATCTGTTATATTAGCTATATGTTCTAAAAAATCGTTAGCTATAAATAAATCATAAGGGCCTTCTAGTTCTGTGGTATTGAAATTATTATTTAAATCCATAGTAATGAATTTAGTGGCCTTATGGTTATATTTCTTAAACTGTTCTTTAGCGTATGGTTTATCTATAAGAGTATAATCTAATTCAGTAGGGTGAGTATTAATAACGGTATCTGCTAACTTTCCTGGGCCAGATCCTAGTTCTAGTATTTTTGTAAAGTTATTATTTAAACATATATCAGATATTATATTGGCTTCATATTTATATCTTTCAACCCATGCTGGTTCAAATATTCTTGTATCTTTATTAGGATCCCATTCTTGATCGCCAATTCCGTTTCCCCCATAAGGTTGTAAATGGGATTTTACAATACTAAAATCAGGTTCATCTTTTGTTCTAAAAATAGCCATATTATTTAAATTTACCTTGTTGTACAATTTGGCTTATAATCCCGTACACACTAAGATCTTTAAGCGTATCTTCTATAGGTTCCCCTACTGTATCAGGTTCCCCTAGAACAACCAAGTTTTTTAGTCGTTGTATTTTATCGTTGATTCTAAACCATAAACCTGTAAGTGCGAGTTTAATGTCACTATCAGTTTCAAGATTTGTTCCTACGTTTATATTTGAAGTTCCGTAGTTGCGGTGTTTTTTACAAAATAGGATATATTGTTCCATCATGATTCTTTTATACTCTGCTGTTAGTTCAGGGTATTTTTCTTCACACCATTTTACTGCGGCATCATCTTCTGGGGTAAAATTGATCATTTTTTTATTAATTTTTTAACTTCACTATCTTGTATCCCAATATGTTGAAGTAATGCTTTAATTTCTTTTTTATCTAAAATATTTAAGTAATCTTCAGCTTGTTTATTCGAACACTCAAGATACGCACTTACAATTTCTACTAAATTTTTGTTATATTTACTTGTTTTCGTTCCTTTAATCCATTTTTGGAATCTAAAATTAGACGGTAACATGAATTGATAATATTTAAATATTTCAGCTGGGGTAAGTTGCCCCCCAGTATAAGGTTGGATTTTATTCACAATATCCAAATAATTCGAAGTAAAACTTAGAGCACGGTTAATAATAAATGTATTCCAAGCTTTTTGTTCTTCCTCAGTAAGATCTTCCCAGTTGACTTTTTTATTGTGTACTAACTTTAAAAAATCAAAGGGTGTCATTTGGTTCTTTTGGAAGGAATTCTTCGTTTACGTGTCCACACTTAGCACATGCAAATACAGGAATAGGAATTAATGCAGGTTGTCCATTAGGCGATAGCATAGGAGATAATTTACGTATTAAAGCTACTTCTGTGAAGTGTTCGTGATGGCATTTTTCACAATGTATAGGTGTAGTTTGTGAAAGATCAATGTTGAATTGTTGTTGTTGCATTAGTCTCTGATTTTTCGAGGTTTTTTAAATCTTAATTTATCATAACGATTATATTTTTTATTAAACCACTTATACCATTCTTGTAGTTGTTCATATCGTTGTTTGTTTGAATTTACACTCATAATTTTAATAATTTATTTAACATTGCGGCGATGCAGATTTCTTTATCTACTACAAACGAGTATTCATATTGATACTGAGCTATAATAATAATTGCATCACCAATTTTTGTAGTATATTCCTCCACATTATCGTAGAGTGTCCTAAATAGAGATTCAAACTGTGTAGCACCACTGTCGGCAATAATTTGTCTGATTTCTTTTAGGTTGGTTTTATTTCTTAAACCTTGAATTACTTGATTTTCGAATTCAGTGTTTTTAAGAGATTTAGAATCGAGAATTAATTTACCACTTTTAAGACTACCCTGAACTGTGTTTAGGATTTTTCTAATATCTGGATAGTGGGTAATAATAATTTGCCCTAAATCTTCTTTAGTGTATTCTATGTTTTCTTTCTCACAAATTTGAAGTATATGTTGCCCAACTTCTTTTTTATTAGGTGGGGTGATTCCCAAAGCCATACAACGAGACTGAAGGGGAGCAATAATACGATCAAGATAATTGCAAGTGAAGATAAAACGGCAACTGCTAGAAAAAGTTTCAATAACATTTCTAAGAGTGGCTTGGGCTTGAGCGGTAAGATAATCTGACTCATCTAATATTACTACTTTTAATCCATTAAAACCAATACTAGAGGCAAATGGAACAATTTTATCTCTAATGGTGTCAATTCCCCTTTCATCTGAAGCATTAATGTAGAGGTAATCGGCATCTAACTGTTTTACTATTAGTTTGGCCAGCGAGGTTTTTCCTGTCCCCGCTGGACCAAACAATAGCAAATTTTGTAGAGTGCCCTCCTTTAGGTATTCTTGGATTTTATTGCGAATAGTCTGATCACCAATAAAACCATCAAGACTTTGGGGTCTATATTTCTCTACAAATAAATCCATTAGAACATAGGTTGTTCAGCAGTGTTACCTTTTTCTTCTGGTTTTTCAACAATTACACATTCTGTAGTGAGCAATGTACCTGCTGCAGATGCTGCGTTTTCAATTGCACAACGTGTAACTTTAGTTGGGTCAATAATGCCTTCAGAAAGCATATTAACTTTATTTTCTGTGCTCAAATTCCAACCCAATTCAAAATCATCCTTGAGTTCAAGGCTCAACCAAATACAATCTTCGTGGTTATACCCAGCATTTGAGAGGATTTGATAAAATGGTTTACGGGCGGCTTTTTTAACAATTTCATAACCGATTTCTTGAGCGTCATTAAGTGTATCATTCTCAATCTGGTAAGAAGCACACAACAAAGCGTGACCACCGCCTGGAAGAATGCCTTCTTCGATTGCTGCTTTTACAGCGTGGACGGCATCGTCAACTCTATCTTTACGTTCCTTCATTTCGGTTTCAGTGTGACCACCAACATTGATTACTGCAACACCACCTGCTAATTTTCCAAGACGCTGCTGCAACTGTTCGCGGGCATAGCTGCTTTCTGCTTTGTCGATTTGGCTCTTAATTTCTTCAAGGCGTGCTCCAATTGCTTCTTCATCACCTGCACCATCAACAATTGTAGTTTCTTCTTTAGTAATTGTAACACCGCGAGCGTTTCCAAGCATTTCAAAGCTAATTTTATCAAGCTTCATACCTTTTTGTTTTGAAATAACAGTACCACCAGTAAGTGCAGCCATGTCTTCCAAAATCATAGTGCGGCGTTCACCAAAGTCAGGGGCTTTAACAGCGGCACACTTCAAGATACCTCTCATTTTGTTAACAATCATTGCAGCAAGTGCTTCACCGTCAATGTCTTCAGCAACAATTAAAAGTGATTTGTTTTGCTGGCTAACACTTTCAAGGATAGGTAACAATTCTTTTACTGCACTGATTTTACCATCGTACATCAAAATATATGGTTCGTCAAGCTGGCAAGTCATCGAACCATTGTCTGTAACAAAGTATGGTGATTTGTAGCCACGATCGAATTGCATACCCTCAACTACTTCAAGTGTGGTTTCGTGGGTTTTGCTTTCTTCAACTGTGATAACACCTTCACGTCCTGCTTTATCAAATGCAGTAGCAATCAAAGTACCAATCTCAGTATCGTTGTTTGCTGAAATGGTTGCAACCTGTTTAAGCTGGTCTTCATTTGAGATATCTTGGGATTTGTTTTTCAAAACAGCAACAATGTCTTTTACTGCTTTATCCATTCCTCTTTTAATATCAATGGCATTATTCGAACGGTTACTTACTGCTTCGAGTGCTTGATTGTAGATTTCCCTAGTCAAGACTGTAGCAGTAGTAGTACCATCACCTGCTTGTTCGCCTGTTTCGATTGCAGCTTGTTTAACTACCTGTGCTCCTAGGTTTTCAATTGGGTCTTCAAGTTCAACTTGCTTCGCTACTGAAACACCATCTTTAGTTGAATGGGGAGTACCCATACCTTTTTCTTTTCCGATAATAACGTTACGGCCATACGGTCCGAGTGTACTTGCGACTGCATCTGCAAGTTGGTTAACTCCTTTTTGAAGTTGACCTCTTCCGTTTTCTCCAAATTTAATAACTTTACTCATATTTTATTGATTTACAACTCCTAAAATTTCTGATTCTGATGCGAGTACATACTCTTCACCTTCGATTTCTACAGTATTAGCCCCGTATTTTGGCATAATAACTTTTTGTCCTACTTCTACTCGCATAGGTACCAAATTACCATTATTGTCATAACGGCCAGGACCAACTGCAAGTACATTTCCAAAGTCAGGACGATCCTTACCCATATCAGGAACAACAATGTTCCCGTAGGTTGATTCTTCGGCTTCAATCGGTTGGATCAGAACACGATCAGCCAACGGTGTAATTGGGATATTTTCCATGTTTTATTGATTTTGATTTCTTACAAGATAATAACTAGTTTCTAGATCTCCAAATTTAAACGCAAAAGTCATTAATCCTTTTGGATTTATTTTTAAAGTACCTGTTTCGAAACGTTTATTGTGTTTAAATATTTCTTTAACAATATCAGCATTAAAAGGGATATCTTTTAATTCTTCTCCCTTGGTTGATTTATTTGCAAAAGAAACTGAATTAGATGAGCTGTTTCCAATGGTAAATTTTACTTCAGGTGAAGTGAATCCTTCTTGAGTTGAAATATAAAATACATCTTCGCCAACTGCATCCTTTGCTTTGATAAATTTAGTAGTGAATTCTTCATCTAAATCCATATGAATGTCACCTTCAGTCTCTTTAATAGAAGGAACATTTGGGATAACCTGAGGGTCTGCTAGATTGAATTTAATATCAACATTTGTATCTGCTACAATAAATTTAGCGTTTTTTTCTACTTGGAACATTACCTCGTTTTCAAGAATTCCTAATAATTTACTTAGTACAGAAGTACTATAAATACCAAATTCACCAACAGGAAATTTAAAGTTACCAGTTTTTACTCTACCTACTAAATTTTGGGAATCATTAATAAAGTCTGCTTTAAGGCATTCTCCATTTGAAACCCATTTGATCCTTTCAATAGTACCTCCTAAGTGATACTTTGAAATAAAATTATCTATAACTCTTTTATCTGTCATTAGAATGAGAAAAAATTATTTACGTGTGTATTGAGTGTCAAGTTACCCCAATCAAGGTCTTGATAGAATGATTCTAGTTTGTTTTTAAGGATTGAATCAAACGCTTTATCTCTATCAATGTACATCTCTATAAATGTACGAATTTCTTCGGGGAAATCAAAATCTAAAAATGCCATTGTATCAATTTTATAAGGATTATCTTTTAGATAAACCCATTTAATTTTGTCGCCCTGTACAATTTGAGAATGTTGTTTATCTAGGCCTTTAAACTTAAGAAAATCATTATAGCGAACAGCTGCTTTAACATTTACAGGGGCACCTGTTTTAAGTGTAGTAAATATATTTCCTGCACCTGGGGGGCGCTCAACGTGTTTATTTATGTCTTTAACCCCTGTTGGTTTGCCAAGCAATTCAAGAGGTAGGGTATCTAAGCTGTTTTTAAATTTTAGAATTTCCTGGTCAATTTCATTTCTTGTAGCCCCAAACAAGATTTTATTAAGTATTTCATTAAAAAACTTTTTAAATAGAGGTGGGAAATTTGATTTCATAAAATCAAGTCCCTTAACATCAATATCTTCAACTTCAATACCTTCTTTCTTTGTAATATATTGAGCATATCTGCGTTTACCAGAAAAAAAGCCAGAACGAATAGTACATTCTGTTTTCATTTCAAGTCTATGTTCTTGAATGTTGAATGCTTCTCTAGCTAATGTATCGTAATATTCTGTGATAAGATCCTGGTATTTGAGGGCTATTTTTTCAAGTACATTATCTTTTTCTTTTTCATCCATTTCCTTAAAATTAGGGTATAGATATTTAAGCAGTGGTTCAGCATGAAAATAATTTGAATCCGTATCAACGTAAGTGCAAAAGTTTTTATCTTCAGCATTACAGATCCACCAGGGTACTTCTTCTTGGTTATTCATTATTAAAATCTTTCGTCTACTCCTGGGATTGTAATTATACCACCATCTTTATCTCCTCGAGAATTTACGATAGTTTCTTTGATTTCAATTTCAAACTTATCTCCATTAATTCTTAAAGCTCCTCCTTGTTGGATCATTTTTTTAAAATATGAAACTTGTTTTTTATTCCAACCAAGGCTTAAGTTAATTACTACTTCTTTTCTAACATATTCACCGTTCATTTTAATTTGAACGTTATTTCTTATAGATTGAGGGGATAATGCCATTATAGTTTTAATTTTAATTCACCACGTAATACTTTGTTCATGTGAGTGTTTGCAAACAAAGCGGATTCTTGAATGATCCGCTGGCCAGTGAGCGTAATGCCTTCTGAAAGAATAACGCTACCGTAACGGAAGCTTGGCAAAGCTGTTGCACCGTACAAACTATTCAACAAGATTTTCATTGTATATTGTTTAAGGTGGTTTAACTCGCCTTCTTTTTTATTACCTGATTTATAAGCAACTTTCATTGCTTTTTTATATTTGACTCGTTCGTCAAACCAAGTATCAAGTATAACAGACAGTGCTGATTTTTTATCAGTTCTAAACATAACACCGTTTGCAGTAACAGCTAGTTTATGTGATTTGATTTTATCTATTATATCTTTAACGGGCATATTTTGTTGTTTACGTTGCAAATTCTCAAGTGGAATAGTTGCTTCAGGGTCTTTGGCGACCATAGCTTCTAAGTCGTTTAAACCCAATCTATTGTTTCTGTCGTCAAATAGATCTAATACTCTACCAACGTATGTTTCTTTACCAATGTTTAAAGACATAATGATTGAGGGGTATAGTGATGTAAGATCCTCGTCAAACATATAGTTGTAGATGCCTGTTTTGGGGCAGAACAAATATCCTCCAGCGTAATTTTTCTTTGTGAGTGGGTTTAAATCCTTGTTTGGGGGGATTGTGTCTTGAGAAATCAACCAGCTTGAAATAGCACCATCGTGAATGCGAGATGATTGATATACTTCTTCATATAGTACTTTTCCTTTGTGAGCTAGGTTTTTGGTCAAATCAATATACTTGAATTTTTCGTCTAACTTCTTAAGGATCAAAACGTCGACAAAGTTGTATTCGATAAATTTTTCTTTGTCTTCTACAAACAACCTGTCAAGTGAACCCTCATATTCAATTTTCTTTTGACCAACGTACTTTTCTCCTAGTGAGTCTAATTTATATGACGGTTCATCTTTAAAGCTATATTTTTTATGTAAACGCATATAATCAAGGGAAGTAACCCCTGCAATGCGAACAGGCATATCTTCATCCCAATGTCTTTCTTCTATAATATTAATAGGTGAAAGGCGCTTTACAGTGCGATCACCCATTGTATTTTTGATCCTATAATAGAGGTATGGAATATCAAAATAGTCACTATTATACCCAATTAAAATATCGGGTTGGATTTCTTCCATGGATCTAATAAAGACATCAAGTAGATCTGTTTCGCGTTTTACAGGGATTACTTCTCTTCCTTGACCGTCAATGGTATGTTCAAGTTTTCCTTCTTTATCTACAATGATGATTTTCCAATCGTCTAATTGGCGATCCCACCACGCAATTGAGGTAACTGGTTTAGGTGCTTGTTTAATATACTCTGGAGTAAGAGCACCTCCCATCTCAATCTCGATATCGAAAAATACTTCTCTGTGTGTAACTGAAGGGGTATCGTCGTCTCCGTACTTGTCAATTAAGAATTTAGTGTGGATGTTTCCTCTAGTATGGTCTGAATAGTGCATTTGGGGATTCTCTCTATCCCAATTAAACACTTTTTTTAGGTTTTCTCCCTTTAAGCCCTTGTGGGTCGCTTGTTGTGGAGAACACTCTTGATAACCATAATTTTGGAATTCTTCTTCAACATACCCTTCATCAGTCCAGAGGTGTATCCGGTAATGATTCCATTCATCACCTCTTTGAACATAACAATTTTTATACATTAATCTTGGTTATATAATTCTGTGTATGCTTGTTTTGGATTAAGTCCAACTTTTCTTCCCTTATCTAGATCATTTACAGTAAATACTACTGTAGGAACATTTTTAACGTTAAATGCTTGGCAGATTTCAGGGTTAGAATCTACGTCAATTTTTTGGACTGTAATCCCTTCTGATTGTAATTCCTCCATAATTGGACTTAGTTGTTGGCAAGGTCCACACCATCCTGCACTAAAATATAATAATTTTTTCATACTAATTCTTCAATTATGCCTACGGCTTCACTTATAATAAGCAAAACTGTGGCTGTTATAAGGTTAAAAGGAATAAACCCATAACCAACAATTCGAATTCCTGATTTTATAAATGAAATTCTACGGTGCCATTTTTGGTCTGGCATTTGGTCTAGATTTTTCATTTGTGGTTGATTAGAAATGCCAAATTTAGCGTTCATAATTTCTCTATCACTCATTTTTTTATAAAATTCCCAATTAATCCACATTTAATTCTTGTTCAGTAAAAAATTGTTTAAGGTTAGGACGGAAGTAATTTATATTTTTCATTACCTTTCTGTCACGCGATCTGTAAACAATGTACTTATCACCAACTTTTTCATAGTGACAGGCCTCACCTTGCTCTTGGGAGCGTTGTTCGACAGTTGCTTGGGCTTCTTCTTCATTTGAACAAGCTTTTGATAGATTTGATGCTTGTACTTCTTGATAGGCTGGCCAAATTTTATCTTTAAGACCGTGTAACATAGTACCGTTCCCAAGGGAAACATAAGTAATATCACACAAAGCATCCAAAACCTCAACGATGTCGCCTCGTTCACATGCCTCTCTATATTCCTCAAGTTCTTCCAAGACGAAGTTGTATACAAACTCCCATTCTTTCTTTTCCGGTATTGTAGGTTCATAGTTATTAGGTTTATTCATTAATGCATTAAATTCCTCAACTTCGTCTACAAACGGGACGTCTTTAAATAACTCTAATTGCTTACTCATCACTCAATAACTTTTACTAATTTAATTTGTTTTAGCTGGTCTACATGCCACTCCATTTGGTATGTAGAATATTCTTCAGTTAATTTAACTTCTGCGTCAGTTGCATTTTCTGCATTTACAAGGAATTGCTCAGTGGTCCATCTAACAGCCCCACGAGAGGTTTCCTCTTCAACCTTTACTTTTGCTAGCCAATATGCCATAACTTATTAATTTTAAATATTGTGTCCTCCGTTATTAATTTTCAAGCTATCAAAAAATTCTTTGCGTGCTTGGTTTGTGTCATCTCTAAATGCACCTGTTGCTTTTGTAGTAACCATAGCGGCACCGGAGTGTTTAATACCTCTACAGCTAACACAATTGTGAGTAGCAACTACTGTAACAATAACACCTAAGTTTCCTTCACATACTTTGTCTACACCTTGGTGGATTGCGGCTGTTAATTGTTCTTGGATTGCTCCTCTACGTCCAAAATGCTCAACAATTCTGTTAAGTTTAGAAAGTCCAATAACTCGTCCTTCGGCTCCGGCGATATAGCCAATATGAACAACGCCACGAATAGTTTGGTGGTGATGGCTGCACATACTAGTAAGAGGAATATTCCTTTCAATGATAATACCATCATAACCATCACTAGGAAAAGACGTAATATCAGTAAATCCATTATACCTTCCTGCCCATAAGTCATTTACATAAGCTTTAGCCACTCGACGTGGTGTTTCCATTGAATTTGGGTCATTTCTCCAATCGCATTCTAAAGCATCAAGGAACTGACCATATGCTTTTTCTGCTTTATCGATCATTTTTGCTTTTTCCTTATCGGTCAAAGGACGATCTTTAGCAGAACCATTTGCATAACCTAAAGGCACACACTCAATGTCAGTGTGGTGTTTTCTTCGTTTATTTTCCATTATATATAACTTTTTTCTAAATATAAAAATATTTCTACTAAGAACCAAATTTACTTCCTCCATATTTTACCCTTAACTCCAGGAACCATTCTACGGATTCTGAATAAGAATTTGGAGGCGAGGAAAGTTTTCCTTACATCAAGAATCCCACCCACTTTAAGACCATCAGGTAGAGAGGTTAGACTTGTACAACCATATAAAGCAAGATACCCACCCACCTCAAGGTTATCAGGTAGAGAGGTTAAATTTGTGCAACGGCTTAAATCAAGATTCCCATCCACTTTAAGACCATCAGGTAGAGAGGTTAGACTTGTTTTAGATAGATTAAGATCCTCTTTAACATGTAAATCATCAGAAGTAAGTTCAAATTTATCCAGGTTAAGAAGCTTTACTTCTAGGGGGATTTTTTGTTCTCCTATATCTTCTAAATATTGGAAGAATTTGGTATGTAATGGATTCATTTTTTAGTTTTTAGAGTATTGTTTTTTTAAAAAAAAATGTTTCCTTCAACTTCTCCACCTTTATCTTCGATCATTTTTCTGATTTCTTTTTCGGTGTATTTTTTAGAAAGAGGAGTGTCTTTTAAAAAAAGCTTACCTCCCACTTTTAAACCAGAAGGTAGAGAGGTGATAGGAGTGTTTCTTAAACTAAGATCACCTCCCACTTTTAAACCAGAAGGTAGAGAGGTGATAGGAGTGTTTCTTAAATCAAGATTACCTACCACTTTTAAATCAGAAGGTAGAGAGGTGATTTTGGTGTCGTATAAACTAAGACTATCTCCCACTTTTAAATCATCGGGTAGAGAGGTGATTTTGGTGCCGTATAAAAAAAGATTACCTACCACTTTTAAACCATTAGGTAGAGAGGTGATTTTGGTGTTTACTAAATCAAGATCACCTCCCACTTTTAAATCAGAGGGTAGAGAGGTGATTGGAGTGTTTGTTAAATTAAGACCACCTCCAACCTCTAAATCATCAGGTAGAGAGGTGATTTTGGTGCCGTATAAATTAAGATTACCTACCACTTTTAAACCAGAAGGTAGAGAAATGATTTTGGTGTTCATTAAACTAAGATCACCTCCCACTTTTAAATCATCAGGAGTTAAAGTGTCAGGAGTATAGATAAGTTTTACCTTGAAAGGTATTTTAGTACCTTCTTTATCCTCTAAAAATTTAAATAGGTTGTAGATGTTTGTCATTGTAATATGGATGTATCATTTTTATCCATAAATTGGTTGGATTCATAGTGGAATTGGTATTTTTCACCTTTACCATTATCAAAAATATAGAGTGGACCTTGTTTTATATATTGTTCAAAATAACCAGCTTCTGAGTGGGCTGTACACCATTCTGTGCCACTACCTAAGTCACACGATACACCTTTCAATTCCGTGGATCCTTTAGGGATTTTATAAACTGTGAAGCCATCCACTTCCCCTATTTTAAATTTAGAGTATTTGTCGGATTTGGTTTTTCCTTTTGCTTTGGAGGGATCTTCTTCCTCTTGGTTTCTAATATTTACAGCTGTAGATATAAATTGGGATAAATCTTGGGGGGATTTAATTTGGTTTATATCAGTGAAAGGGAATTCTTTTCTTCTTGATTTGAAAGTAGCTAAGTAGTTTTTATACTTGTAGATATCTTCAGGTTTGATTATAGGACGTTGGCGTTTAGAACCAACTACACGAGCAGTTAACCAAGTAGCATAAGCACTATCTCCACCAGAGGCATCTACAATACTATCAAAATCATCAGATTTAAGTTTTCCAGTATTAACAAATTGCGATTTAATTTGGTCTATAGAGATTTCATATAGGACAATTTCTTTAAGT
>Ga0208161_1000998_pt1 | contig 15506 bp, 8 predicted proteins | sample CB_VirMetaG_3_FD_184538 | JGI IMG/M metagenome (GOLD analysis project Ga0208161, IMG submission 184538) | Freshwater to marine saline gradient viral communities from Chesapeake Bay - CB_1508_1S Viral MetaG (SPAdes) (version 4) | ecosystem: Environmental > Aquatic > Marine > Coastal | place: USA...
TGGGTCTTCCAAATGTTCTGATGGAATTGGTATTTTAACACTTAATGAAGAACTAAACGGAACTGTTACCTCATTTAATAATTCATAATCACCAGGTAACCCATCTGATTTTATTAAGACTCTTAACTTATTCGGATAACCACTTATTGGGTTTACATTATTAATTGTTAGATTTGCGTATGACCTTTGATTTTCAGTAATAATATTAGATGATGTTTGAAAATATGAGATTGAATAATCTGCACTTTCAATTGATGTAAAAGTATGTGTTAAATCTTCTCTATCATCAAATGTAGTTGTAAATGGATTTTGTAATACAGCGGTTGTATTATCCAATATCCTTAGAATGGATGATGTATATGATGTAATATTTGTAGGATTCTCAAATTTAGTTTCAGGTGTTGCTGGAGTTTCGAAGTTTCCAAGTTGTAGTGAATACTCCACCATTTCTTGATTGAATTGAGAACCATCTGTTAATTGAACAATTGGAGTTCTACCTTTATATATGTATCTTGCACCACCACCTGTTTGTGTAGTAAGTTCTAACTCTGTACCTGTACTTGGGAGATTTTGGTATGCTTCAATACTTTCTGAAATAGAAATAGTTGGGAGTATATCACCCTTAAATATTACAGGTGATATGTTTTCCCTATCCCTATCAACATTTATAGTTGTAGACCACTTTACATTATGTTTACCTCTGTATCTACTTGGAACTTGTTTTCCATTTTGGTCAACTCTAGCTATACCATATATTGTTATAGTAGCATCTCCATTGGCAGTATTTTCATCATTTTTATCGTGATAAATCCAAATAGATATTACCCTACTTTTATCTTGTTCTAAATAATCGGGTATTTCAAAGTAAATAGGGTCACCATTAGCATCCTTTATATCCACAATTATTTGTGAATTTGGAACTAAGTTCGATGGATGAGCAGATATTCTTAATAAGTTCTTTCCTTTTGTAAGAACTTGTGGTACATCTGATACTCTGAAAAACTTTGGTGAAGTTTGTGAAGTATCTTCAAATAGAACTTTTAAATTAGAATAATCTCTTGGTGTATTTCTTTTAAACTGCAATGACATTCACTCTCCGTCAACTTTTACTTTTCTATAAATATCTAATAGATGAAAATCCACCCACTTTTGTAATATCGATAATCTGGTCAACCATATCTCTCGTCTTATCAATATGTGATATTGTTACGATAAAATCAAATTGGTTTTTTAGGTAATCAAATAATAAATATAATGAGTTGAAGTTATCACTATCCAATGAACCAAACCCTTCATCAATTGCTATGAAATTTGGACGAGGTAAATTAGATACATTTATCAAAGCAGTTCTTATAGCTACTGATGAAATAAACTTCTCCATACCACTTGTCAATTCTAATGGCCAGAACTCTTCATCACCATACGCAATATATGAATTGATGTTTTTACCATCTGTATTTAATAATATTTGGAAATCCACCAATGGTTGTAATATGTTGTTAATTTCTACTTCCAACTTAGGTAATATATCTGAAATTAATTCATATGGAATACCATCTCTTTTTACACATTGTAAGTAATATTCATAACCTTCATACTTCGTTTCCATATTAGCCAATTTGGTAATTGATTCATTTATGGTTTTGATTGTATTTTCAGCTATCTTAGCTTCACCACTTACATCGATTAAAGTATCATTAGTTTCATATACCAAATCTTCAATTTCTTTTAGATTTTCTTTGTATTTATCGATTTCTTTTTGTATCTTTGTGTTATGCTCGACCGATTCTTTTTGTTCAATTGATTTTTTGATATCACCTTCAACTTTCTCAATTTTATTTTTTAATTCAGAAAGTTCTAAGTTGCACGATTTGTTTTGAAGTTCTAATTTTTCAATTTTATCTTTATACCCATCAATCTCAACTTTTAACTTTTGAACCTCTAAAAGAATATCATTCACATCATGTTTAGCTTTACCTATTGAAGCATTATCATATTCACCAGAACGAGTAATTCGTATTAGTGCCAATTCTCTGATTTCTTTTTCTAATGATTGAGCTTGTTGAGCAAATGGTGTATTCTTATTTTTTACACAATGTTCACATCCATCATCAAATGTAAGTGAGCCGATACCATCTAAATGTTTTTTCTTATGTTCAATCTCCCTATCCAACTCATCAATTTCTATTTGAATAGTTTGTAATTGACCAACATACATCTCATATTTTAAATGTTTTTCTTTTAAATCTACCAAATCATATCTATCAAATTTAGATTGTGCTTCTTTTAATTTAGAATTCAAATCATCTAAAGATTGCTGATACCCATTACACTCAGTTTCTTTTAAATTTAATTTAGATTCTAAATCTCGCTTAATTTTAATGAGATTATCAGTATTAATTACTGTATTATCTACAGAGATTAATTGACTAAGTAATTCTTCAATTTGAAGTCCAACTTTAACCTTTCTTTGTTTATATTCATCTAATAAGGTTTGTGTTTGAGTTACCTTAGTTTTGTTTTCAATTAAACTTTCTTCCGCTTCTGATAATTTCTCTGTAAAGTTTTGATTCTTATAATCTTTAAGTAATCCACTAAGTTCTTTTATCTCTTCACTTGCTATTTGATACAATTGTTCGAATACATCCATATCTAAGAATTGAGCAAGTAGTTCTTTTCTTTCTTTTTGAGATTTTTCAATGAATCCACTACTATTAGATTGGTTTGACATTGCGGTTAAAATGAAATCATCATATGAACCAACATATTGTCTGATGATTGAGTTTGTATCTCTTCTCTCATCACCATTCAATGAGTGAGTTACACCATCAACAACACAATAAAAATCTACATCAACTTTTACAGTTCCTCTTTTTGGAGATTTAACACCAACTCGCTCAATATAGTAATCAACTCCATTGATTTCAAAATTAAACTTACAATTAAATTTTGATTTGGAATAGTTTAATACATCAATTGCTTTAGATGTTCGAGAACACTTATCATATACACAAAATGAAAGTGCATCCCATAATGATGATTTACCACTTGCGTTTGGAGCAAATACACCATAAGCACCTTTCATATTTGTAAAGTCAATTATGTTATTTGAACCATATGAAAACATATTAGAGAACTCAAATGATTTGGGTTTCCATATAATATTTTTTAGTCCTTTGGGTATTCCTAATTTTTTATTGATATCTGTATTAATATTTCGTATTACATCCAAATTATCATCACTCAAAATATACTTATCTGATAAAAAGTTTTCAATTAATTTATTTTGAAATCCAACATCTCTAACATTTTGTAAAGTAATGTTAGTATTATTATTAGAGTCTTTTTTATCAGTAATTACTTTTTGAATTGATACTTCTTGCACCTTTCTACCAACTCTTATTTTTGATAGAACTTTCTTTAATTCGGATTGGGTAGTATCCTTTACTCTAACTCTCATACGAGGTTTAAGTGGTATGTTTGGATTACCAACTATCTTTCCATTATCTACATCGATTGTAACATAACCATAATCATTATGTATAGGCATAAACTCAGATGTTTTATTTTCCACATCCCATACCAAAATACCATGCTCTGGATATTTTGCTTCAGAATGGTTCTGCATTATAGTTGAACCCACATACTTAATTGTTCCTTCTGAATTTAAAGATTGGTTTGGAACGTGAATATCACCCAATAGAACTAAATCATAACCATCAAACGATTCTACATTTACATTTTTATTTTCAATCTCAAATCCATGCTCAGTCTTTACTTTATCAACAGGTGCATGATATAATGCAATCTTATAATCACCACTCACATCGGATGCTGGGATGATTCTTTTTGATTCAGAAAAAATAGATGAATGACAAAATGAAATACCACCCATTTTCCATACACCATCATCTTTCAGATAATGTAGATTAGGATGGTTTAATGCGTTTACAATTGGTGTAAGTGCATCTAATCTTGAATGATTGTTAAGATTGGCATCGTGATTACCTGGTATCATAATTGTAGGTAATAAGTCCGATAACCTTTTTAGAAATGTTTGAGTCATTTCCACAACTTCAGGTGTCATATCCGTTTTAGCGTGAACAATATCACCTGCTAATACTATTATAGAATCATCTGTTTTTGTATCCGAAATATACTGATATAATCTTTCGAATACTTCTCTATATTCTTCGTGTCTTTTTAGATTTCTAATATGAACATCTGCTATATGGTAAATCGTTTTGATTTTCCCATCATACTTAATCTTTTTTGATTTTATCATATACCTATCAACTTATACTCCATTAACTTTCTTAGTGTTAATGGTTTAGTATTTTTTATTTTTTTATTGATTTCATCAAATCCCATTTCGGATGGGTCTGAATCCCCTAATTCTACTACACAAACTTCTATACCTTCATTCATAAGAGTTTCTGCAAATCTTAATGCGTTTTCAAATGCATCTGAATCTAATACTATGTAAACTTTTTCTACACCTCTACTGATTATTTGACTTAACAATTTAGATTGTGGTGATTTACCAAAGAGTGGTATTGCGTTCATTCTAATTGCAATCGCATCAAATACACCCTCACATATTACAATTGGTAAATCCCAATTAACCATCATCTCAAATCCCACCACATCCTTTGATACATCAGGATTCTTATGTTTAAAGTTTGAATCATAAAAACTTCTACCTACAAAATAGTTTAATCTTGCATCACTATCATACGATGGAACTATTACTTTGTGTTTGTATATACCATCTTCACAATATCCAATTTCATACTTTACAATCTCAGATGGTGTAATTCCCCTACCTTCCAAATATTTTATTGCATGTTTTCTAATAATTGAATTTGATGGTTTCCAAAGTGGAATGTATTCTTTTGGTAATTGAACAACTTGATGGGTAGCTTGATGGGTAGCTTGGTGGGTTGTATATCTATATTTACTATTGAAAATAGAATTATGTTCATCCCAAACATCTTTTGATACTTTTAGTTTTCTGAATAGTGAACGGATTGATTTGCCCTTCTCATCAGATACCCAACAATGCCAAGGGTTATCACCATTAGAGTTTAATGATATATTTATTTCTAACTTTGGTTTGTAGTGTTCTACAAATGGAGAGTAAAAAGCATAGTTATCACCTGATGTTTTCTTACCCTTACCCAATACAGATTCCAATAAAGTAATAAGTCTATCTTCCATTTTTCAAAGAATATGTGTATATATGTTTTGGTTTAGTTTCTACTATCTGAATGCCAGGATCTTTCGCTTTGTATCGTTTGTTTATTTCAACACCATAAGGTCTATCTAACATAGATAAAGTTCTTATGTGGAATGGTTCACCATCAACCATAAGTGTTTTACCAGGTTGTGTCAATCCTAAATAATCAAAGTTTGCTGCTCTGTAAATTACACCTGTATGTCCTTGTTCACCATCTGCATATGATATAACAAATTCCCAATCGGTATATTTTTTCAACCAACGTAATGTATTACCTATAAAATAGGATTCTGCATTTTTTGGAGTATCATCGATTAAACACAATCTGCGTAGTTCCAAAACCTTATTAGGATTTTTTGGATAATAACGAGCTCCTGCAGATGGACCTGCAGGTCTTGTATAAATACATACACCAATTAACTGCGGTAACCCAAACACATTATTACTATACAAACCAAAAGTATGTTTGGCTTGTATATTTACATAATCAGAATAATGCCATTCCTTTAAGAAATCTCTTATATGTGACTTAAATGGTGTATGTTCTACATTGTATTCTTTTACACTCATATTACAACAAATATACGAAAAATATTTTAATTATCCAAAAAAACTTTGTTTTTCTTTTTCGTCAATCCATTCTTGTGGGATTTCTTTTTTAGCCCATTTGAATCCGTTCTTCTCGCACCATTGTGCATATGTAGTTTTTGAACCTTTATATATCTTACCGTTTGGTGATTGTAAAACAAACCTTAAATCAATATCAGGATTTTGCTCTTTAATTAAAAGATGTTTCTTTCTATCTTCTGGTAAGAACCAACCTTTCGATTCAATATATATACCATTAGGTAATTTAAAATCAGGTTTGTATGTATGTTCTGATGCTGGGATTGTATACTTTATTTCGTGTTGTTCATACTCACCATCAATTCCTTTTGATTTGAGTTGTTCATCTATCTTAGTTTCCAACCCACTCTTATGCCCTTTCATCTTTTGGATGTGAGCCCAATTTCCCTTTGCCATAACTTATAATATTTTATACACCTATATTAGGTCTATCTAATTTATTCCAAATATATTTTCCATCTTTGGTTTTATAAATAGTAGATGGTCTACCTTGAGGTTCTAATGAACCAGTAGTTGGAGTTCCAAACGGACCATCTAAATCAAATCTTACTTTTACTGTAATATCAACATCATCTCTATTTTGTATTGCAGATGCCAACTTACCAACTGCTATTAAATCACCATTTGGATTGTATAACCCAATTGTAGTAAAATAGTTTTTAAAATCAGAACCCGTTACAAATGGTTGTAAAAATTCACTATTCGGATTATTGTTTAATTTTAATGATGGGTTCTGAGATACATTAAATTCGTTTGCTCCTATTTCACAAAGAACTGAAACTTCATGCAATTGTTTTGTAGACCTGTAAATAGTATTCCATCCAAAATCACTTCCATAATCCCAATTACCATTTTCGCCAGTCCATACATATTTGTATATAGGTCTTGGGTCTGATACAACCATAATACCATGTTTGTAAAATACTTCACCAACTACATTCGTTTGATATGCTGAACCCGTAACATAATCATTATTACTTAACCCAACTATTTCATTTTCAGTTAGACCTCTTCTATAAATTCTAAATTCATCAAGTGAACCACTCAATGATTTGAAATCAGAAGTTACATCCCACCCCGAATCTGATATGAACTTAGAACCCACTAATAAATCATATGTATTTGCAATCTGACTTCGTAGGTTTATACTTGAAGATACTTCTTTAACACCATCAACCCATAACTCTAATAATGAACCTGTCTTATTAAATACTATATGATGTTGAGATGCATCATTTACTTTAGTGGTTGATTCAGCAGAAATAGTAGATATCCCATCAGATAACGATGCAACAACGACACCATTGTTTGATGTGTTTTGGTTATATACTTTTAAATCAAATGGAAATATTGGAGTTTCTAAATTTCTACGCCGTAACACATCCATTAGTGTTTCATCTTGTCCATAATCTCTTTGAGTGCCAGATTTACTCAGAATCCAATTGTAATCTGCTGATGTATCTGATTGGGATGTTGGTAGTATAGTCCATAATGAAATTGAATAATCATTTCCCTTAAAGAAATCTATTTGTTTATTATGGTCTATTAGTATATATGAATCAGAACCATTAAATGTTACCTTAGTTCCAGATGATTCGTTTACATCACCAGATGTTAATATTCCAGGTGAATATGATAAATTTTTACCAACTGCATTGTGGTTGTATCCACTTCTATCTTCAATGTAATTATCTATAGATGTTGTTCGTGGAACTACTTCATCATTGAATCCCCAATACCCAACTAAATATCCAAACGGAACATATGAACCCGTATCTAAATCAGAATCATAAAGATGCCCATGCTGTTCATCTAACTTAACATCTTTAATGGTTATTGGTGATTTAATAGAACCTGTGATACTATTATCTGAAATAATTATAGATTGTGGTTTTATACCATCACCCATTCTATTATGTGGAACTGAGAATATAGATGCAGATACATATAAATCTCTTTCAATACCTGCTCTATGTTTAAAGAACATTTGATTCAATCCACTCCAAACTACCTTTTGGTGTTTTGATTTTAGGAATTGAGTTGAGTTAGAATTAGAATTATCTAATTGGTCTACTTCTCTATACGCAGGTAATCCTATAGATTCAGATACATTAATCTTTTCACCATATAGTGGTGAAATACCCTTTAGAACAGATACTGAGTAATAATCGTTTCTATAGTTACTATTAGTTACAATCCACCTTTTATGAGTGTTATACGGATATAACTGAAATCCATTTCCATTTATTGGTTTATACGCGTCTGCCATTAGATATATCCTATTATCCTAATATAAATAAGGATTTAATATAAAAGTATGCTATACAATAAATGTTACCAATACCTATCAAAAATCTAATTTTACCTTAATTAAAAGTTCGTTAGAAAATGATTTAAGGATTGGTTGAGATATTTTAGCTACTGCTAATAACTCTTGAGAACTATTATATAAACCAACTGTTGTAATGTATGTTTTTGGATTGTTAGCAAATGTTGGTTGTCTAAATGCTCCATTAGAACCCGTTACAAATGATGGGTTGTTTGAGAAATTGTATTCACCATTCTTTGCTCTTACAAAATAATAAGTTGATTGAACTGTCTCTTCATTTCTTGCTGCAAATCCGTTAACACTATTAATTGCGGCTGCCCCACTAATAGATGTAAATAATTTAAATGCGTTATCACCATTAATGTTTGAACCAGTAACAGTACCAAATGATAGATTATCATTTAACTCAGTTGCTCCTAATATAATAACACCTTGTTCAGGGTAAACTTGTCCATAATAAGTTTTAGGTGAATAAACTCCATTAGTAATAGAACCTGATACTAAATTATATACTCTACCAATTTGAGTTGCGGCTTGTTGAGTATCACCACTATCATCAATTAATGATATAATTTTATTTGATGATGATACTGCTACATTTGAACCTGTATGAACATTATTAGCTACACCATATTGTAGTTCTGCCAAATTCAATTGGAAGTTACCTGGGTCTAATCTATCTTTCAATCGAGCTCTATTGATGTTAATAGCGTATACATCAGTACGAGTTAATCCGTTTATTGTAAATACTCTTTGTTGGTCTGGTAACAATATTTGTTGGTATTGTGAGTAAATTGCGTTTGAAGGTGAATCTTCGTTTTGTCCCAATGAACCACTACCATAGTAATTTCCGTATGTTATTGAAAATTGAGATTCAGATGTTGAATCGGTTGATATACCATCGAATATCTCATAGTAATATTGTTTCTGAGTAGATGATTGTGCAGAAGATGTAAAGAATGTAGTTAATGTTGCTACATTACCACTCCATAAACCTCTTGTCACTTTTTCTACACCACCTTCAACAACATCCCCCACTTTGAATGCCGTATATACTCTTTTAGATGTATTAAACGAACCTGCTGGTAAAACTGCCATATATATTTATCCTTTTAATCTATTACAATGATGAATCAATTGTGTTACCAACTGATATATCAGGGTTATTTGTTACATTTAATGTTATTTCTGCACGACCACCTGTTTCATTACCAACTACATATAATTTTGTAGATATATCGGTATTATCTGCTAAAACTTTTGAAGTGATTGTAAATTGTGAATTACAACTAATTGTAACACTTCTTCTATCTTCGTTAGCTCCTACTGCATCTTCATTATTTGCGATACCACTACCATCTCCAATGATAGATGCTGCATCTGAGTTTAATAGTGTTACAGTATATCCTAATGTTTCATTACCACCATTCTTAGTAGTAATTGTAACGGTTTGTTGTCTACCACCTTCTTCTAAACTAACACTACCAACCGTCTGAATAATTGGGATACGAATTGTATTTTTTGGTAATGTCAATAGTTTATATCTAAGTGAATAATTTTCATCAGTTACCGCTTCAACAATCGGCATGTTTTCAATAATGATTCCATAATAATCAGAACCTAATGGATGTGCAGGATTCCATAGTTCATAATCTACTTCATCATCTGCTAATGCGAATTGGCTAATCACAAAGAAATCTCTTCCTTTTGCCAACAATTCTCTACCTTTTTTAGTAAGAATCGCATCTACTGTAATACTGCTATTATCTAAATATCCCATATTTTTACCTTTTTATAATATTATTCAACTATAAATATGTAAATAAAATAAATTAAGTTAATTTTTTATTTTTTCTATTTATCTTATTCTTTTATAAGTATATCAGTTGGTTTAGTATAACTATTAACATCAAAATCAGAATCTTCACTCTCCACTATATCCCTATGTGGTATTATCTTTCTTCCCAATCTTAGTTCTGCTTCACCAATTTCTTTTAGTGTTTTTTGAACTTCATTTAAATTTTCTATTTCAGGATTCAATGATAACTTTTGCTTTTGTTCTATAATTAGTTCTTCTTCAAAAAATGTTTGAACTTCTGCTCTTGTCAGTTTATTAATTTTTAAATTACTTTCAATAAGCTTTCGTTCTTTTTCTCTTTCTAATCTTTCAACTTGCTTTTTCTGAATATCTTTTACTTTCAACTTACCATCTTCTTTAAGTCGATTTACTTCTGATTCAGTTCGTTGAATATCAGAATCTTTTATGTTTCGTTCACCCACAAACTGTGGAAATGTTTTCTTTAAAAATAATTCAAATTCAGATTTCATAACTTTAATTTGTTCATCAAATAAAAGTCTACGTTTTTGTTCTTCTTCAAACGCAATTTCTAAATCTTTGAATCTTTCATTATTTACATCTCTTCGTTTATCTTCTTCTATAATTAATCGAGCTCTATCACTATCTGATAATGAACTACCATCTATTACAACTGGTGGTTGCTTTGTTAATTGTATTTGTTTTGATACTATATCTGAAATCTCACTAACAGTCGTTCTATCACTATCACTAACTATTTTATTGTTAGGTAGTGGTTCACCCGTCTTTACAATAGTGTCTAATGGTTCTATTGCATTTTCTAATTTAGTTCTTTCGGATGTTGGGATATTGGTTGTTCTAACCATTGGTTTAACTTCGGTATCCCTTAACTTATCCCTTACAACATTAGACATATCACCATTAACAACAACATTATCATCTGCTTTAGGTAGTTCACCTCTCAAATCGTTTTGAGTATTTTTATCTTCCATCACTTATAAATATCTATCTATTATTAATTGTATCAGGTCTATTGATAATATCAAATTCTTCTTGTCGTTGTGCTTCCAATTCGAATCGTGCTTTTTCTCTATCAAATCTAATATCAAATTCTATTCGTCTTGCTTCTTCAGAATTTACCATTTGTTGGATTCGTTGTCTGAATTCTCTTCTTGCATTTTCAAATTCTTGTCGTTGTTGCCATCTGATATTTTCGTTTACCACTAACTCTTCTAAGTTTAGTATTGGTAAGTTGGTAGTAGTATCCACATCTAAGTTTCCTTCATCAGCAGTTTGTGATGTGTAAATTAATACATTCGGGTCTGCTTGAAATACTTCTACAACAGGTCTACCATCAGGTGTATCAGGTGAATTTGTAGTTAATGAATCAGATGTCATCTTACATCCTAAATATCTTAAACTATCAACTGCTAATGGTAAGTTATCCGTAGATACTTGTGCTGGTATTAATGATGATGAATTACTTAATCTTAATGATGCAGATTGTTCAGTAGAGTAAAAGTATACAGTTGTAGATGCGTATTGTGATACTCTACTACCCGTAACCATAGTTCCCAATGGTCTACAATTCCAATAACCATTTGAACCAGTTACCCATCCAAAACCATATCCAATATCTGGATTTGTATATGTTGTTACAAAATCATCTGCTTGTAATAAAATTTCACCGCCTGTACCATCAACTACAAATTCTAATGTATCACCAACTTCATAACCAGAACCTGGGGTAGTAACTCCAATTCCAGTAACAACTCCACTTTGGACTCTAATAGTTGCTATAGCCCCAGTTCCAGAACCACCTGTTAATGCTATACCCGTATAAGTCCCATTAGATGCACCCGCTGGTTCTGACAAAATACTACCTAATAATGCATTTGTTTCAGTAGATAACAAAACTGATGCTATTGTATCATTATAATTTATTGGAATAGTATAACAATAAGTTGATGGTAAATACATATTTCTAATCTGAGCATTACCAACTGATTCTAAATCGTTTTTAGTTACACTTATACTTTGTAAATTAGTAATGTTGATACTTGATGTATAATTATTCTTAGTTGCCGATAATATCGTTCTAACACCTTCAACTTCAGTTTCATACTGAACATACTCAGAATCTATAGGTTTATCAATTTGAGCTATAACAATATCATATTGAGGTTGAGTATAAGATACATTTGTTTTAGATTTCATCTTAGGTCTTTCTAAGATGTGTGGTTCTATTAATATACCTGAATTGTAATCAACTCTAGCTGGCATTGTTTGTCTAATTTGTTCAAATACCGAAAAATCATATCTTGCTAAAATATCTATAGTATCATTGATTAAGTTCTTAGAACTATACTTTTTGAACACTTGTCTACGAACATAATCCAATTCTTCATTTTGTTCAGTATAACCAGGTCTTCTATCAGGATTACCAATATAATCATCAATCTCAAAATATCCAGTATGATTGTATATATCTTCATTATACATTTTTGTTGCCGACATATATATACCAACTTGGTTAGTATCTACAGGTGCAGTATCATATTGTGATTTTTCTTTTTTCTTATCAACATCTAATATTCCAGTCAATCGATTAGATTCAACTCTAACCTTATTGTTCATAATATTATTTGAACCAGCTGATGGAACTTTGGTATAATACTCTTCGGTTACACCTCTTAAATCATCCGTTTCAAAATTAAATAAAGATGCTGTTAATGGGTATCCCAATTCAGTTTCAGTAATTTGTCTATTAGGATGTTGTGATATAATACTATCAGGATTAGTTACAGTCTTTAATTGAGAATCTGGTATAAATCTAAACTTCAAATCAAAATAAGATGATGTTGGTGAATTACCATGATATGATTCTCTTGAAAGTGTATGTTCATCAACAACAACATCTTTAAGTGGATTTGCCCAATATCTTATTTCTTGAATCGTTCCATTCATATATTCAGCATTGTTCCAAAGTGTGAATCCACTAACAGTTGGTAAATCTTTACCTATTGTTAATGTTCCACTACCAGTCCATGCTGCATTGTATGATGATTCAGTTGAACCATCAATTGATATACTTGCTGATTTGTTTAATACAATTTTATCTTTTCTACTTCTACGATATTGTAATTTGTATGTATTGTTTTGTGTGATATCATCAACTGAGTTTTCTCTTTGAACTAAAAGTGTTCCCATATCCGAACCAAACAATGATATATCGGTTATAGATGCTGATTTGTATCCACTACTACCACTTAAATAAAAATGTATGTTACCTCTATTGTTTGAACCCGTTGGTTCTAATACAACACCAAAATCAGTTCCTTTATTTAATACTGCGGTAGTTCTATTTACATTCTGCTTAAAGAATAACTCTATAGTATCAATTGGGTCAGGGTTGTTAACTTCATATGTAGTCGAATCTATATCTGTAATCTTATCCCAAGGAATTGTAATGTAGTTATCATTATCAAAGTTTAAGTGATATACAAATTTATCATGCTCCCATATATGTCTAACATCTTCAATAGCAGGACCACCATATTCTCTAATAGATAAGAATGTTTGTGGGATACCATAGGTTGATATCAATGCTTTAACTGCTCTTGCCGAACCTTTCGTTTTTAATAGGTATGGTATATTGTTTACAATTCTTCTCCATACTTCATAATTGATTTGTTCATGCGGTTTTGATTTAAGAGAACCACTTTGAATCGGATTTCCAAGTCTATCAGTTCCTATTGCATAATTCCAAAGTTCTGAACGATTTTTACCATGTGTTAACTTCCAACCCATATTTTTAGCAACATCATATAATAGTTCGTTTGGCATACCATCATATGGATGTTCTTCTCTGGAGTTAATTGATGTAAGTGCTTTGATGTAACTCCAAGTAATATCAAAATGATGTCCAATCATATCAACAAAGAGAACATAATCATTATTCAATGGGTCTTCAACTATTGATGCAGGAATCATCTTTGTTAATCTACTATCATTAAGTGCATCATAAACACTTGCGGATTCTATTAAACCATTGTAATGTGATATACCTTGTGATGATGTTACACTATATAGTTTAGTAGGGTATGTACTGTATCGAGGCCAGGTTTCTATTTTATAAGCAGAAGAACTATAATGTGTATATAGTGAACCCGTAGCTTCGTGATACATCCATCGTTCCCAACCATCCATACCACTAACAACATTATCTCTTCGTGTAATAGATTGTGATATATTAGTTATTGCTTCAGAACCACTTATAGAACTTAAAGTTTTTATTCTACTATCGTATGATTCGATTAACTCTAATTTATATTTAAAGTTATTTACTCTTTCAACTGCTGATGAGTATTTTACAAAATTACCAAAGTAACCATAATCTATATTCAAATTAATATTACCAAACGATGAACTTAGGTATTTATCAATTATTTGTTGAGATGTAGATAAGTTTGCATCTAATAATGAATTCCAAGTTTTTAAATCAGTTCCTTGAGATTTACCATAATTTCCTAAATCAATATTGAAATTAGGTGATGAGAAATTTTGTTGAACATTATCTTTCTCATATGGATAAACCAATAACCTTTCAATATATGAATCCCTAACAACTAAATCAATTGTTGAACTTTCAACTTCAAACTCAGGTGGTAATGGTGTATATAATTTCACCACCACTTTTTTGAATGATGTTATGGCAGGATTGTAATATCTAATTTGAGAATATGGTGGTGGTGCTACATACAAATTTATAGGCATAGTTGCATTCCGGTCACGCCGGTTCGATGTAGCGGATTCTGGTAATTGTGGATTTAGTATGTATAACCCTTCAACTATATTGTATCTTTTATCAAACTCAGTATTATAAGGTGTATAGAATTGTGGTTCACCATTTAAATCAATTTCTTGTTCCCAACCAATATTACCATCTTCCTTTATAATAGGAGTAAACTTAGTAGCCCTACCCGTAGTTCCGTTTGAATCAGTATAAAATTCAATCCATATATTTTCATCTTCACCTTCTTTAGATGGTACAAATATAGTATCTCTAACAACAGATGCTGATGTATATGTTGATGTTGGATGTGGAACATTTTGAACTACTTCACCAACACGCTCATTGTTATTAAAACTAATATCCGTAATTGTGTATATATTGTTATCACCAAAGTTTATTGCCAAATTTGTTTTGGTTTCTGATTCAGATTGTATTAATGAATACAAATCAGATAAATCAGTTGAATCATCTTCTACTATCAATTCCAATTCAGTAGAGTCTGCAGATATTCTATTAAGTGTTAATGTTGGTGATTTCTTTTCAACAAAGTTATAAACAATACTATAATATCCTTTACTAACATTAGCTTGTCTTACATCTTTTTCACTATTCAGTATAATATCATATGTTGAACCATTATCAGTATTTTGGGATATCTCATAGTATAACTCATCTTCAACCGATTCAATTAAGACATTGG
>Ga0208161_1000999_pt1 | contig 15503 bp, 19 predicted proteins | sample CB_VirMetaG_3_FD_184538 | JGI IMG/M metagenome (GOLD analysis project Ga0208161, IMG submission 184538) | Freshwater to marine saline gradient viral communities from Chesapeake Bay - CB_1508_1S Viral MetaG (SPAdes) (version 4) | ecosystem: Environmental > Aquatic > Marine > Coastal | place: USA...
CAAATCTCTTACTGCTTTGTGGCGCATGTTTCCAAGCGCAACCGCCTGATCAGTTGATCCATATAAATCACTCATTTATTTATCATCAATATAATTATCATACCGAACTTTTTTTTAATTTAATTAATCTGTGAAGATGTCAATATCTATTTCCAGCAAATTATTATGGAATCTTTTATCACCACCCCATGATTTTCTGTATTTACTCCTTTCAGATATTAATTGTTTCCGCAACTCATAATTTTTTTTATCATTTTGTTTTTTGTATTCATTCCTATTTTGTTTTGATTGATATGCCTTTCTCTTATTAATACATTCCATTCTTTCAATCCAATATTGTTCCCGTTGTCTAAGTTCTTGTCCATTACTACAAGGATAATCTTCAATCAACTCAATATCAACATCAATATCTTTAATATTCAAACATGTTGGTTTTGAATATTTATGATGCCATAATCTTCTCTTTAATGTCATAATTGTTGAACCAACATAAACTTCATTATTTATATTTATCTTGTATATCTTTCCATTACTATATTTATTTTCCATTTTAATTAAATGATAAATCTATTTTCAAATTTAATCTGCTAAACTCCCCTGCCACAGAACTTTTTCAAAATTATGAAGTATTCGTGCAGGATTTGATTGTAAATCTAATACCATGTATTGATATGGTTTTGAATGTATTTGATCATACAACATATTAAAATTATCTTCTCCACCAACCATAGGACCATACTCTTCACAGCATTTTTCTCGCTCCTTCATGTTCTGTAATCGGCAAATGATAACATTTGTCGCATTATTTCTAATCAATCCTGATACAGCACGGAAAGACTGTGTCGCGATTACATACATATCAATGAAATGCCTAAACCTCGTCGCAAAGAATGATACAGCATTACTCTTAGAGAAATCTTTTGTCAATACATCATCCAGTACAAGAGCATATGTAGGTCGTACTTCATCTGTATATTCACTCTGAACTTTCTTTATATTCTCAATGATCATATCATCATACTGGTCACTACAATCAAAGTATTTATCCAGAATTCGGCCCTTGTGATCTGTATGTAAGGTTGTACTTACTATTCTTACAGTATCGAATTTGCCTTTGTACATCTCAGGGTTACAAAAGAAGTTTGTAAGGAGATTTGATTTACCTGAACGAACTGATCCAATTATTAATACAAGACTTGGCATCTGTGGCAAGTTTTCATGTATATCATCGAATTTAGAGTCAGGCTCAGGATCGCGAACTTTAAATATTTGGGGAGCTTTCTTGCTAATCTTTGGCATTATATTAATACAAATATTTTATTGTTTCAATACATTTATTTGTTTCAAAATATCATCTCGCATTTGCATCCTTTTTGTCATATTATGTATACCAGTTATATGGGCTGAAAAATCTCCTTTACTCCAATCAGGATTACGAGGTCTGTAAAATGTTTGAATCGTTTTGTATTGAACAATATTTATCATTCCAGGAAACTTCTTATACTCATTCCAAAAAACTTGTTGTTCCCAAAGACCACCAGTCTTATGTGAAGGATATGTAGATTCACATACATCCCATATATGTTGTAAATGGTTATATGTTGTCTCATCATTCTTGATGATTAATAATCCAGTATTAAAAGGTCCTTCCGGCTCATCTGATACCATTATACTACTAAATGGATTTTCAGACACAATATCTTCAATCTTCTTATCATGGTTTGTAAGAATAATGTCATCATCTACCCATACCAATATATCTACATCAGGATTATTTTTCATTTCCCTTTGAAGTAATAATATCTTACTCCATGCCGGATGACGATCACTACATAATACATTATCTTCCAATACACACTTATATCCATGTTTATCGCAATACTTCTTTATCTGTAAAAACATAGGTCCCGAAAATGTTGGTCTGTCACTTAATGAACATACTAATACATTTGCCATTTATTATCATCAATATTTTTAATTTCTTTATTTAGCAAAAACTTTAATTTGAATGTATCAAATACTTTCTCATTATCATATAAGTATAAATAACTTCCCATGTTAGAACCAAATACATTATTACGATGTAATGCATCATCTTCAAATCCATGTTGTAATGGTCTAATATATGAACGACCTTTTGGAATACTCATTTTTGAATGATAAATATTTGATATGATATAATCATCTCCAAGGAAACTACCAGCCAAATACTTATCCACAATATTATCAGACTTAAAATCAAAATGTTTGTAGAATGATACATACCATGTGAGGAAATCATTATACTGCTGATAATCAAAACATACTCCTCCGTATCCTTCTACCATCTCACATTGACCTTCCGTAATAATATAATTTCTTCTTTCATCGTAATTGAATCCTGAACCAGTTGTAATATTATCTTTATTTTTGTTATCCATGAGTTCGTAAAACAAAGTTGGATCGTAGAATGTGTCATCATCAATGATAATTAATTTATCATTAATGAGTTTCTTTTTTCGGAGGAACTTAAATCCGCCGATCAACTTTGTAATTGGTCCTAAATCGTCCATGAACTGGAACACAATCCTTTTATTTTGCTTACAGAGTTGTAAGAGTGATTTAGGAATCTTGAACTTACCAAATCGTCTGTACTCAGCACATATATTGATAATGAAATATTTATATCTTATCTTTCCCATGGAATGTTGTAAGATGTAAATTAGTTTATCTATTCTTGCAGGAGTTGTAGCACAACTTAATATAAAACCCATTTAATGTAATAAATATTATTTAAATTTGATTTAAACAATTCGTTTATAATTATATTAGGTTAATGGTTTTTGATGATAAAGAGTATAAGAAGCAATGGTATAAGGAAAACAGAGAGAGACTATTACAAAAACAAAAACAATACCAACAAGATAATAAAGAAAAAATAACACAATACCAAAAAGAATATCATAAAACAAAATCATACAAAAAATCATATACTATATCAGGTTGGAAACAACAAGGAATTATTTATCATGATTGGGACTTATTATATGATGTTATTTATTCATTAACTTCACATTGTGATGAATGTGGGATGTATCTTGAAGGTAATGGAAAACAAAGGAAATGTGTAGACCATGATCATACGATCACAGATGGTGATAATGTAAGAAATATATTATGTAATGTTTGTAATCTCAAAAGAGGCTAATAACAGGCATCGTATGGGTTGAGTAATCTTCCATTAGCATCCCTCGCCCTATAACCAGTCTGCCTCGGCATTATTTTGGCAAGAAGTTCATTCTTTGACCTTTCTTCCTCTTGTAATCTCTTTTTTTCTTCCTTTTGTTTTTTACGAAGAGCATCATAACGAAGTATTGCTTGGTAAGTAGCATTATCTAGATCCGCTTGGGTCAATCCCCTTTGAAATGGTCCTGCGGATGGAGCAGGGGCGGGGGTTGTAGGTTCTTCAACTTCCTTTTTCAACTTTTCAAAATCCTTTTGTTTCTTTTTTTTCAATAGTTCTGCTTCCTGCTTTTGGAACTCTCTTTCTTCATCTCGTCTGATCTTGGCTAATCGGCGACCTTCGGCTGCTTTAATACGAGACTCAGCCAGTTTAGCCTTATGAGACTCGCTCATGGCTTTCCGAGGTCTTCCATCTTTATTGAGTGTGACCTTCTTAGCTCTTGGCTTTGGTGTTTTAGCAGATTCAATAACTGCTCTTTGATTCGCATGCTCTCGTTCCATACTTGTTCCTTGCTCCATATAATCGTGATCAAGATCTTCCTTAACATCATCAGGAATGACAGCGAGGTTAGCATCAAGATCAAAAATATCTTCAGACTTGATTTCTGCTCTCTTAACATCAGGTAACCGATTAGTAATATCCGTATCAGATTCAACTTCAACATCAACGATGGATTCATTTATAGTATCATCAATATTTTGTTGAGGAGCAACTTCTTGTTCTTCAAAATTAAACATGACTCGTGGAGGCTGTTTTGAGGACATTTTAATATAAAACTACAAAAAAAATACTTTAAAAAAAATTAATTTTAATAAAAAAATCGTAATATACATTTATATTTTAGGTCGCTCGCGGAAGTGAAGACAGACAACCGATTGACCAACAAGTGTTCGGGCATATTGTTCATTAGCATAGCAAAACGATATTTGAAACTCATTTACATTTAGTGGATATGGGTTCTCTAAATCAAGATACATCAGATTGTTGGGTTCAAAATGTAATCGTCCTATACTTGTTCCATTATCAAATCGTGGTAGATGTGCGATAATATTAGATTTATTCTTCTGAACAGCATTCGTAGTTTTCTGTCCAAAATTATGAAGTCTTACGAACAGAGCTTGTATGTTAGATGTTGTAGGGGTTGTATCTGAATTAAATGTTTCTTTTGAACCTACGATACTTGATGCTTCTACCACAGAATGATTATGACCTAAGGTAAGTTTCGCATTTGCTCCAGGAGTAGGTGTATACACATTTGATTCCGTTAATATTAAAACATGATTATAATCTATTCCAGTTCCACTCGCATTTGTTGCTTTATGAGCATAATTAGTAGTGACTAAATCTTGTTTTGTATTCCATCCTCTTTGTTCTAATTCTGAACAATATTCTGTTTGACCTTTTAACTCTTGATTTTCAAACCATCCTGATTTACCGACTTTAGTCACATCATATCCAGTTATCTCAAGACCATTAAAATGTTCTATTGCCAAAGTTGATGAAAGATCAGTAAGATTCGCTCTGTCAAAATCCACTGATAATACAGGATGAAGACTCCAACATGCTTGATTCACTGGTTTAAAGTAACTATCAGCAGACTGGGCTGCGTCATATTCAGTTATTAATTCATAAGAAGCAGTAGACGAATTGTACAACCATGCTCCCATTCTTTCACCATCTAAACGGAACTCTGCTTTGCTGTATGGTACACCATCTAAACTCACTCTGTCTGCGCCATTAAAACTACTATTAGTATTTTCCCAATATCTAACTTCTTCCATACTCAGTCCATCAGAATCATTATTCCAAATAGCATGTAAGAGAACTAATTCATTATACCCATTTCTACATATAGCAAAATCAGCAAATCCCAATGAATCAACATGGTAATCTTGTGCTGAATTCCCTGCGAAATAATTTGGAGCATACATATCATTAGTCGCAACAACATCACTCGCAAATCTTGAAAGTCCAACTGCCCAAGGAACACCCGATGCATTCGCATTACCAGTTCCAGCACCAGTGCCTGATATATTCACAGTGAAACGACTCGTAGAAATATTTGACATAGGATACTGAGTCGCTATACCTGAACATAATCCTTCATCATCTGCAGCAGTTCTTGTAAATACATGGGATGAGAATGTGAAACCAGCATCACCGATCGAATCACCAAAATTAACCATGGAAGATGGACGATTATTCGTAGAAGCATTATTGGAATTAAAAGTAATTGTAAATCCTTCACTTGGATTTGCTTCTTCTTCTACTGTGACTTTTGTTTTTTGATTAGGATGAAATGTAGCCAATTCGATACGAGCTTGAAGTTGATTCGCAAAATCTAATTTACTTAATTCAAGAACTTCATTGCCATCCGTAATAGTGATAGGAACTGGATATGAAGTTACATTTTCTATTTGAGGAGCAGTTTCACCATCACGATCTAATAGTTCTCCAAAGTAATGATAAAATAATGTGTTGTTTCTATCTACAACTAAACTACCATCAACATTCACTTTACAACTCTGTAGAGCAACTTGGGCATTGGCTGGGATTTTCATTGTAGATGATAGTTCATTCCTGAAATTAAAAGCATCATTAACCGAGTTATCCCGTTGAGGATCATCCTTCGCTTTGTTAGAACATATGACAAGAGACATTTATAATAATAAATATTTTTTTAGGATAATCTTTTTTTTTAAAAGTAATCTTAAATGCCAACTAGGAAAAAAAAACGAGGACAACCCAAGAAAATCAAACCACTAAATCAAAATGTGCCGAATCATGCTCAACCTTGTCAGCACAATGTAATGAAAGCACAAGAGAAACCAAAGATAAAACCCCAAGAGATCTTTGAAATGATGGGGGCGACATATAACAAAAAGTGATTTGTAAAATTTGGCCTCATTTTTGGTCATTTACAAACCCCGTGAAAGGTAATTACAAATCAATTAAAAGGTGGAACAGGTCATTTACAAGGGATTATAAGGTATTAAAAGGTAATCCGAGAATTTCGGTTCACAAGTCTTTTGTATACATATACACATCTCCAGTTCTGAATTTCTCATTTTCAAAAACTTATCTTTTCCAAATTTCCCATTCTTTTGATAATACTTTGTAATGCCTTGTAAATCCATTTTTTCCTTTGTTTTGCCTTTTACTCTTTTTGTATTGCCTTTTAAATAATTTATTTTCCTTTAAATTTACTCCAAATTTTTACAAATGAATTTTATGATATTAATCTTTGAAATGATGGGCGGACAGAAAAAGTGATTTGTGTAAAAAATATGGGTAAAATGTAAAGAATTATTATCATTTAAAAGGGGAGCCAAAAGGGAAGTGTAATCTCGTAAAAGGCAGAGTTACAAAAAGAAAGGTAAAAACACAAAATTCGGTCTTTCATGCATTTTTGCTCTTTCTCTTTTGTATATAATATTATGATTCTTTTAATTTAATATTTCATATACAAAACTTTTAGAATTATTAAACTAAACTCAATTTTACTTTAAATTCAAACACAAGACTATTAAATATTTACATTTTACTTTAAAATGCTTTACACTTGCCTTTAATGGTTTTACACATTGGGTCTTTTTATTACACATTGGGTATTAAAATAACACAGCAATATTTTATTCTTTTTTTGTGTAAAACTATTTAAAAAGATAATATATTATACTATTAATGAAAGAAGATCGCCAACCGCTCACCGACTCTGAATATGATGCTCTTGCTATTAAGATGTTAGATCATTACAATGATGGAGAACTTGCTTATGAAGAAGGAAAAAATAAAACAATTAAACAACGAAATGCAAAAAGATATATAAAAGATAATTTAATCGAATTGGGCAAAGAAGCAAATAAGAATCTTTTTCTACATGCTTTGTATGATAGTATTATGAACTTCGCACAACCTACAAAATTGAGAAATGAAAATATATTATTAAAAAAGAAACTTGCGATATATGAAACCCGAGATGCTAATTATGAAGCTCTTGCAATTACTCTTCATAAAGATGAAATATATAAAAGAGTAAAAGAAGAACAAGATAAACAATTACTACAGAATCTTGAAGATTCTCGCTGGGTTAATAGAAAACTCATGGATACTATTGAGAAATTGGAACGAAATGCCCAAGCGAGAGCAGATTATGTTTCTAAAGAGAAATATTCAGAAGTCGTGGAGAAAAATGCTGAGTTGACATTAGAAATCGCAAAAAATAAAAAACAACATAAGATGACAGCAAAACAAAAAAAAATGGCTGAATTAAAAAGACAAATGGCATTATTAGAAAGCAGTGATGAAGAAGAAGAGATTGAAACCATTACAGAAGAACTTTAATTAAACAGGAGCAGTCGCCATAGATACAAGATTAGCCATGGACTTCTTTGCCAACCTGTTATGTTTCTTTTTATACTTTTTATCTACCCATACCATTTTTCCATCCCCTTGATCGTCCCAATCGGCGATCTTCGTTCCATCCGTATCGTATACACTACCATCTTCAGGATTGTAATCATACCTCACAAACTCGTAACACATCCATTCAAGTTTAACTTCCTCTTCTTCGTCAGAACTTTCCTCACGCTCAGCTTCGTTGAAAGTAATTTTCTTCCAAGAATTGTAAGCATTCTTATCAATGTTCTTACACAGTACACCGAGTTCAACAATTTGTGACCTGAGTTTCTTTTTCTCTTCATCTGCCATCAAACATGTTTTTCGTAAGATGTCATTAGACTCCGTCAAGTCTTCCAATTGTTCCAACTCTTCCTTCAACGCGTCAATCCTCTTGACCTTTTCCTCCTCTTGCTGTACTACAAAATTAAACATACCAGCACCATCCTCCACTTCCTTCTTCAACTTCTTGTTCTCTTCTTCCAACTTATTAATCTTATCAACTTTTTCTCCTTCACTTTCAACAACCGCATTAAACATATCAATGTATTGTTGATTACTTGTTTTGAGTTTAGTGTTCTCTTCATCTGCCATCAAACATGTTTTTCGTATGAACTCATTAGACTCCTTCAACTTATTGTTCTCTTCTACAAGTTTCCATCTAGCCTCGTCTACAATTTTAAATCTAGCCTCGGCATCATCGTACTTTTCCTTCAACTGCTTGTTCTCTCCACGAAGCCTCTCAATCTCAAGAGATTGCTTCTTCATGTGGTCAATGAGCATGTCCATACCAGGAATGAGTTCGTTCTTCGCTTCGGAGCAGTTGTTAGTAGTGTTCATCTTGTTATTTTATTTTTTGTTTCACTTAATGTAATTCTTTAATACAAAATTTCAAATTTCAAAATTAAAAATAATGAGTACTTAAAGGATGCAAATATTTGTTATTAATGCTTACGAAAATCGTCAAAGTAAATATGATGAGAACTATAAAATGTTCCCGGCGCTTTGGTGGGAGAACATTACGGATGAACAATTAGATAAGTTTCATTTCAGATATAATTGTAAGTCTGAGTTAAGAAAGAAGATATGTGCATGTTGCTTATCACATCTTGAAATGTTAAAAAAAATAATTGATGAAGATTTACATAATGTAGTCATCCTTGAAGATGATTGTATCATAAAAGATATGGAATTATTGAAGGAAGTAATCCACTTACTGCCTGATGATTTTGTTTATTTAGGTGGACAGATTAATGCTCCATTAGTGAAGAATTATTTATCATTTGAACAGAAAGATAAACATAATATTATTCATTCAATCAGTAATGATAATAATTTAATCAATTGTATACAACCTGAAACATTTAGAATAACTCATTGTTGTGCTTACTATATTCCTAACAAAAATGTAGCAACTAAATTATTATCATCAATACAAGAAATCTACAAATGTAGAAAATATCGCGCGATCGATGTTATGTTTCATGAATTACAAAAAAGAAATATAATTAAATACTTTGTCTTTCCAGCATTGGGAACATTATACATCCCTGATGCAAAAAAAGGATTCACATATAGTACTTACAAGTTGGTAGATGATCAATCACAATATTAATGTTTTTCTCTACCCCAATCTCGGGGAGCATATACTTCTGCCTCAGGATGATTTCTGAACCAGTGATATTGACGATTATATTCATATAGGTTTTCCTTCCTATCTACAGTGATCTTTCGGGATATATCACTTAACTCTTTTTTCCTATGATGCCCTCTGGCTTTGGGAGCATATACTTCTGCCTCAGGATGATTTCTGAACCACTGATATTGTCGTTGATACTCACTTGGATTTTCTTTGCTTGATACAGTAATCTTTGATGTGATTCCTCTTTTCTTATATGTTACAGGGGTCTTTTTTTTGTACTGCAGACGGTTACCATTACCACCTTTGTAGGTGATGTGGGTTAAATGATATTGTCGAAACTCTTCCAAATTACTAAACTTCTTCACAGCTCGCCAACCTTGTCCGGAGCGTGGATCTGGAATAATCTCTCTTGCGATCTGCCTGAACTGTTTGAGGGCATCTTGAAAGTCTTGAATTGGATTCATTTTATGTATTAGTTGTAAATCAATTACAACAAAGTATCAAATTTCAATATGATATAAAAGATATATATGTATATCATAAATGGTTAAATATGATAAGGTTGTTATCAAGAAGAGTACTAATCCCAAGAAGAAACTTATGGCGATATTCTCGTCAAAAGAGAATAATAGGACAAAGAAAGTTCATTTTGGTGCTTCAGGATATAGCGACTTCCCTTCTCATAAAGATACACAGAGAAAAGAAAGATACTTGACAAGACACAGAGCAACTGAAAACTGGAATGATCCGACAACTGCTGGTGCGTTAGCTCGCTGGATATTGTGGAACAAGACATCACTGGCGGCATCAATTTCTGATTATAAAAAGAGGTTTGGTTTTAAATGATTATAAAGCAGGCATCTTGCCCCCATTTTGTTGTATTAATTCTTGAACTACATTGAAAGTGAAGTTCTTTTGTTTTACTACTTTGAACAAGACTGTATTTTGTTCATTACTATTCGCATAGCTCCCATCGGGATCATGTATACTACACTTAATGCTCGCAAGACGCATGGGTTTTGTGATAGTAAATGAAACTTCACTACCTTCTTGCTGATAGAAATCCCCATTTCCATTAATTTTATTTACAATCCCACAGATTGGCATGATAGTATTATCTTTTTTACCACCAACAAATGGATTTTGTTCAATGATATTACTACGAATGGTATAGTACCCTCTTATCATTCTTGTAGGAAGATTGTCAGCAATCAGTGATATACTTTGAGTTTTCTGAATTATTTCAGGTAAATATAGTACTGTTTCGTGACCTGCTTCTGTGCCTTCTACGATAGTATTCAGTGTGCCTCCACGGGGAATCATATTATTATAAAAGATTGCCTTATACATGTTTTGAGACAATATTTTTGTATCACCTTCATCAACTTCTGAATTAGTGGTTATGATTGATAAATTATTCGCATTACCCTTTTCAACTCTATCTAGTCTTGTATTGCTGGGATTATGAAATTGCCTATAACTAAATCCAAGTCGTTCCCAAAAAGATCCTGTCCATTCTTGTTCACTCAAACCAAAATCCTCAATAAAGATACCACAAGATGCATCATATATCTGCCATTGTGTTAGATTTTCATTAAATGCTTCTACGATATAGGCATTCTGATCGATATGACTCCCATTGATATATGTTATTTTTTCAGAAACATACGGCATTCTTACAGGAGTCCAATCTTCATAATTTTCTCTTGGGTTTATTTTGTATACAATATCTCCCGCATTTTGGTCAATATCAATGTCTCCGACACCGATGTCAAATGGCGCACCTGCTCTTCTATCATTGCCTCTATTAATACCAGTATGAAGATCACTTAATGTAAAATGACTACCATCCCAATTAAGTCTAGGAGCATCGGCACCAATATATAATTGAGAAAGATGTGGATAATCTACATACCACGGACCGGGAGTCAGGGCATCCATAACACCTTGATTGGCATATTGCCGAGCAGATTGTAAAGTGTACGCATTTCCGTTCGTTGAGTTAGGTTGAATGGTGTGGCCGGAGTGTGGTAAGATCCATGGAGTCCCTACTGAGTTAAAATGAATATCATATCCAGCAATTCTATATTGTTCTATCTCCCCTGAAGCATTACCTTTACCGAGTTCAGTAAATAGATTACTACCATACCCATTATTAGGAGATATTTTTAATTTAATGTAATAATTGTCTCCTATTTTGTGTCTGGCAAAGCAACCATAAGAAAGTTGATTGAGACCATCATCAGGATTATCATAGAAATTATCTTTTTGATCAGGATCATATACATAGGGAACTAAGATGGCTGATAATTGTTGTGTTGTTCTCCAAGACGGTTGAATATAACCTCCCCAACCTAACTGAGCCTCATCACCAATATCATCAGCAGGATTAAGACTCATACTTCCATTTTTATATCTGTTTACATGCCACCATCTACAATTATTAATATTATCACCATTATTATACGGAGTTCTTGAATCACTGAAGATATTGAATACTTCGGGATATTTTTCTTGAGCACGAATGAAGTCTTTAAAATAAGTGATGTAAGGTTCTTCATATCTGATGTCTGTGTGGAAATATTGAATGGGTTCAGCATCATTATTATCAACTGATGCATTAATATATGTTCCCAGGAATCCTCTGTATGTAGTTCCTGACCAATTGATTAATCTTCCTGTTTCATACAACTCGGGACGAAGACATGCTGTAATATGATATTGACTCAAATATTGCCAACCATCTGTAGTATTATTACCTGCGATATATAAATCAAAGTCTGCTTTTGTATTTTCAACATAATTCCAAGCAACGTTAAATGGTTTGTACGTTTCTGTTGTATATGTTTTGAATTGATTGATGGGAAATCCTGGTCTTTTGGGATTGGCACTAAGATCACCAGCAACTCTATATCCAAAGGTGTTCGTGGAAATGACTGCTTGAAGTTTTCTTGTGACATCAGTGGCGATATAATCAGGAGAATTAAAACCTTTATCAACTTGTATTTCTTTGAGTTCTGTGTATCTTCTATAAATGGCATTTTCAGGATCTCTGAAATAAACATCAGGAAAATCGTCCCATTCACCACTAAAATAGGTTGTATCTCTTATCATGATTGTATATCTTCTACCATTATTTAATTGACTACTATATCCATAATTTTGGTCAGCATTTTGATAGTAATCATCAAATAATTGATAATTATCAAGATGTGTTGTAACAGTTCCTTGAGAACTATTAAACGGATCCCACAATGATCTTCCACTATCATTAGCCGAAACAGAACCAGGACCAATATCTCTGTCACCAAAGTTGGCTGTTTTCGCTCCATTTCTCCACCAAAATCGTCTTGGTAATTGAACATAATTATGACCATCGGCAGTGATATAATAACCAATTTTGAATACTGCCGTATCATCTCTCATTTCAACTTCCTTTGTTGATACATTTGCTTGAAGGATGTCATATTTGACTGGGATATTATCACAGGCATTACCACTTGAATTGATTTCAATAAAGTCAAATGTCTTTTTAAATCCTAATGATTCTCCTTTGATTTCAATAACATCACCTTGACCAGCACCTCTTTCAGATATCATTGCCCCAAATACAGAAACCTGATCACCAGCATCAAGATGCAAGATGTCTGTTAGATTGTTCGTCCATAATGAATAGTTTTCATTATTGTTACTTTTTGCTTCTTCAGAATGAAGACGGGAACATTCAATTACCTGCGTGTCCACATATCCTGAACTCATATTTTAATTAATAACAATATTTTTTGTTTTCCTAATATTTTTTTGTTGTTAAGAAATAAACATGTCAGATAATTACAGCGAATCACCACCATCATCCGCACCGAAAAAGAAAAGAGAAGGAGTCAAAATGACGGACAAACAGAAAGCCGATCTCAATAAACATATGGCAAAAAGTGGACTTACAGGAAGTGAAGCCAAATCGCACAGAATGAAGATGATGGGACGAATGAGAAAAGGAATGTCAGTTAATAAAGCACATGCCGATATTATGGGTAAATAAATAATGTAGTTAATATTTTATTTGAAAATTTGAAACTTATAATACATTAAATTGTATAATAGATAGTTGAAGATATGGAAAATATCCACAAACAATCAGAACTCATCGATGATATCAAAGAAAAATTAACAGATGCTGAATATAAGAATCTTATGGAAAATCTTGCAGAGATAAAAAATAAAAATGAAATATTTGTGAAGTTCCTATGCATTTCACCTAAAGCAGAAATTGTTACAATAGAAGATGATGATCAAGAAAGTCTATTTGTGAATAGTATTAGTGGTTGTGAAAATGATATAAAATCTTGGCGATTTATGAAATGCTCTATTGATTGTGATTGTTGTAACGGTTTTAATAGAATTGATGTAGATGTTTCTTTAGTAAAAGAAATACTTGTGAGAAAAGTTACTGATTATAAAAATTTTTGTAGTGACCAAAGGCAAATAGAAATCCCAAAAAGTGTATATGAACATATGAAAACAGAAGGATATACACAATATGGAGAACAAATGTTAATTTACATCTGTGATATGTAAATATTATTCGTAAATAATTATCATTACAAGAATAAAATATTTTGTCATTACAAAATGATAAATATTGAACTGAAAAAAAATGTATATGTAGAAATACTTGAATTGTTAAAATCACTGAAAAAAATGGATTTAGTTGAAGCAATGGTTGAAGGTTATGATCCTGAGTGGAAGTTTCCTGTCAGAAAGGCAAAAAAGGAAGTTTTATCAGATTCAGAAGGATCAGCACCTGACGAAGATTTATCATATACAATAGACGAAGAAGGCTTTTGGAGTCTTAAATAATTATTTTTTGTTAATATTTCTACTTTATCTCGGTGTTTATCTAACTCTAAGAACTCATCTAATCGATCGTGTTTTTTGTAATAGTAAAAGGAACTCTTTGCCTTACTTAGTTCTTTATTTTCATCATATCTCTTTTTGTACATCTCTTTATTTTCATGGTAGTGTTGATTGGCTCTTGCCCTATTCTTCTGTTTAAAGTCGTGTGTATCCTTGATCTTCTGATATCTTTCTTTATTTCTAATCTTTTGTGCTTTGTAAAGATGTAGTATTTGTTGTACCTCAGCATCAGTAAAATCATGATTGTTCATTTATATTATACATATATAATATTTATCATTGCCAAACGCATCAGAAATTATCCTGCTTTTGTATTACAACTATGGCAAACTATTGCTTCCACATTATCTTTAACATTTGAGATATGTAAATGATGTAAAGTTTTTGTGGTTGCTGTTGTTGTTTTGTCAGTTGTAAGATACACACCACAATAATCACAGTGTGATGTCAATGTATAAATAACATCATGTAGTAAATCAAAATCTGGATGTATTACATTTCTGTATTTCCACTTTGCTATTCTTCTTGATTTTATTCCTTCTGGTGTTTGACTATATTCTTTATTATATTGTGATATTTTCTCTTTATTGTTTCTACGATATTCTTTTTGATATTGTGCCATTTTTTCTTTATTTTCAAGATACCATTGTTTATCATATTCTTTCTTATTAAACACCATTAACCTATTTATAATTTTAATTTTATTTTTAAATCATATTTCCTCCTTTAATTTCAACCTCTTCATCCGACTGTTCTACTTGTTCATCTTTAATATCCAATATCTTTTTGAGAATATTCTTGATATCTTCACTGATTTGTATATCAATTTTATTATCATCATTGGCAAATTGCAATTTATCTACTGAGTTCCCAGAGTGTTGTATACAAACCATCACTTGATTTATATCAGATATTGCTACTTTACCAATACCTTGAAACAAATTCTTACCTTCACCAAATCCTGTCTCGGCGAAACCACAAGAAGCGCGGAACCATTTTTTTGTTGCCATGATTGTTGCCTCATGGATTTGGATAATCTGGTCTCCACAATTGATGCCATGTATATTAAAGTTCTTTTGTGTCATACAGAAAATCATCTTATCAGTACCAACACAACCAACTTTTTTTTCTTTCATTAATTGATAAGAATGAGTCAGGTATGTATTCATGTATAGGTCATCACTATCTTGAAAAGCAAATATCTTTGTTTTACATTCTTTAACAAGATCATTACGCTTCTTGCCAATAGTTCTTCTGGGTTTGTTATTAATATAAGTTAGTTGAATAGGATGCAAGTGTTCTTGAACCTTTTGAAGTAAAGCAACA
>Ga0208161_1001000_pt1 | contig 15494 bp, 27 predicted proteins | sample CB_VirMetaG_3_FD_184538 | JGI IMG/M metagenome (GOLD analysis project Ga0208161, IMG submission 184538) | Freshwater to marine saline gradient viral communities from Chesapeake Bay - CB_1508_1S Viral MetaG (SPAdes) (version 4) | ecosystem: Environmental > Aquatic > Marine > Coastal | place: USA...
CCGCGCCTAATTGAACCCAATCAAATTCATCAACTGTATTCAACACAATTTCACGTGATATAGTTCCAATACCAGACGGAAGTCTTAAATCATCTGATAGCAATAAAATTTTTCGTTTTTTCTTGTCTGTTACTGGTTGTAGTTTTGGTAACTCCATAAAACCTTTTCTTTTTTATAACTTTATTATAAATATATTATTTTAAAATAACAACCGATTTATCTTGTTTTTTTATGTGATTGTATGCAGTCTTTAAAACTGGATCTAATTTTTCTTGATTGCTCATGATAATCATGTAATCACAATTTTCTGCTAGCATTTTCATTCTGTGGTGCAATTGACTGAAATGATACTTCTTGCCGTAATATGATTCATTCATTGCTGAATAGATATTGTATCCAGAAAAAGAAGGATTATATTCACTGTAATTTAAATCAAATTCTAATGCATATTTACGAACCATATGATTTGCGCCCTCATTGCCTCCGGCACCTAGTATCGTAGCTTCACTTCCAAATTTATTTTTTATGTTGTATAATACATCTTTTACTTTGCGGCGATTCTGCCAATCCGTATTTCCGATTACTGCAATCTTCATTTGTATTTATCGTATTTATATGTTATACCCTTAGGTTTGAATCCATATGCAATTCGAATACCTTGTTCTAGCCATTCCTGATTCTGTTTATGCTTAGGTCCGGTAATATTTGTTAATAGTTTATATGTGCATGATTCATAACCGCCTTCGCGGCGAGATAGAACGAATTCATACACATAACAATGAGCATGTTTAAACTGTATCATATTCTTATCCTATTTTCTTTAGGACAATTTTCGTAGTCTTCTTTGAACGGACAATATTTGCAGTTTTTTGCGCCTTTTCCGGCAACAGCCTGATAGGTTCTAGTTTCATTTTTGTTTCCATCTGCATCGAAACAATCTTCGACAAATTTATCAATCTGTTTTTGTACTTGATTTTGTGTAACTTTACCAGATGATGGTCTTATTTGTTGTATTCGTTTCTGTGGAAACATTGATTCGGCTTGAATCTTTCTTTTCACCACAAAGAATTCTACGTCGATATTGTCTTTAGGAAATCCAAACTGATCTGAATAATAATTTTTATAAGCAATTAATTGAGCCGCTTTTAATTTATCTGCTTTTTGATATTTATTCCATCCGTTTCGACTTGTTTTGATATCAAACACAATAATCTTGTTATCTTGAGTATCTTTAATCACTATATCAATAAATCCATACCAATAAACTGATTTATTTTTTGTAGATGCCGGCGTACATAATTCAACTTCAATTCCAACTAACTCCCAATACTTAGTAGAAAAATATTGTGATCGGCGTTTTAAAAACCATCTTAGAATTGCAATACCATCAGATAAATATTCTTCCATTTCTAATGGAGTTGAAAAATGTTCCCCGTTATTATCTCCAATTGCTTTAATATATTCATTGCGCATATTTTCACGTAGAAGTTGTTCCAGATCCATCGAATCTGCAGCCTTTATGGTTTTAGTATACATAGTTGTTAAATATGCTTGAAATGTTTCGTGAAAAGCGGTTCCAAATATTAATTCAATACTGTGATTAAATGGAGCAAGTTTTTTGATATATGATAACTCCCATTGCTTGGGACATTTTTCATATATGGACCATTGTGAATATGAAATCTTTCTAGGAACGGTACTTGCATCTATCTGTGATAATTTGTATAATGGGTTTATGTAATTTCCTGATTTCATGTTAATATTTTTTTCGATGTTTGTAATAACTCAGCAAATCTAGTTTCAATTATCTCATAGAATTCTTCATCCCATGCTTCGAACATGTTTAGTTCATCTTGTGTTGGCTCATATTCCTCCCATTCAATTCCAGCTGCACAATAATAGCCAGCGCCAATAAAATCATATCGTTCAGCCGACCATTGTGCTGTCATGGTAACGCCCGGATCTAATGTCTTGAGATCATTGAATAGTTTTTCAAAAAAACGTAAAGGAGCAGACCGTGCTGATTCTAAATAAATATATAACACAGAATCATCAAATGAAATTGATTCAAAAAACACCCATTTTGCTCCAAATTGATGAATAAAATCAGTGGCTGTTGTTAGAGTATCTGGAACTAGTTTTGCTAAATAGTCTAAGCCAAGATCGGTAACTCTTTCATGATAAGTTTTTTCTTCGTTATTGATAATAGTATTATAATTCAAATTTTCATCTAAAAACCGATCTAATAACGATACATTGGTAAAATTTATTACCAATTCAGTACTAACTTCATTTGCCATTATACTTTTTATTTAATATAAAAAATTATTCAGACAAATCCAAGTATTCTGTAGGAACTGTTACCGATTCTTGATTTTCTGATTGTTCTCGAAGATATATATCAATCAAGTCTTTAGTTTTCTGTAAATCTTCTATAAAGGTGCCTTTATGCCGACACCGTACTACTCGTTTGAGTATATCAAATTCATAGCTATTTAAATTCCAATCTTCTGCAAATTTGTATAAACTATCTTTGCCTCGATAATGTGATTGTGTATTGATACTCATTTCTTTTTTACTCCTTTAAGCAGTTTCTTTTTCTCGGCATCATTATAACCGTATTTTGATAATAAAAAGTTGCAACTATCCCAATCCATTAAATCAATGTACTCAATAGCTTCTGATTGACTAACTTGATAATGTTCTGCTAATTGCGTAACTAGTTGTTTGTCATACTTGTCAGCAGTTTTACCTTTTATGTATTTTGCAAAACCTTTTGATGCTGGCAAGAAGTCATGATACAATCGATATGTTTCAGAAGGACGTAATAACCCGATTGTGTAGTGTTGCAGTTCATTAACAAATTCTGTTAGTTCCATTCTCATCGATAACCACCGATTCACAATAAAAGGAGAGAATTTTTTCTGATCAGTTTCAGACCATTCAGACCATTCTTTCTTTTTGTGAGTAACACTGTCAATGAAATCGAAAATAGTTGCACCCTTTTTATTATCTGCCATTATAAATTATATTTTTCTTTAAATTTTTCTTCAAATGTTGATCCCATACCAACTTCTAGAATAATTGCTTTTTCTGGTATTCCTGGAATTTTAGTTTTAGTTAAAACATCATCAATTGTTTTATTCTTATAAGTTTTTAATCTAACTTTTGCATTGCTTCGATTAGATGTTTTAAAAACAATTGTTATAGATCCTTTAATTATCGCCATCTTGATCTTTTTTTAGTTTTACTGGTTGAAATTCTTGCGGGATAGCTCCACAGTCATCACAACGGAATGTCGGTACCGGTACGATCGTGTCTTTGTCCCCGCCAGTAATAAAACGTGATACTTTGTTGATTGCTACTACTTGTCGAAAATATATACCACCACATTCATCACATTGAATTGGACGCATATCTTCTGGCTTAACATTGATATTTAGTTGTCTATCCATAATTATAATTCATTTATTAAGTTAACAAACATTGCCATTGCATTAATTTCTTTATCTACTACACTTGCATCTTTAAATTGCGATTCTGCTACAATTAAAATGCATGGGCCGATATGACCTGTTGCAAATTCATCTAAATTGTCATACAGGAAAGTGTAAAGTGGTGTAAAGTCTTTTACTTTGCTGTCAGCAATAATCTGCCGTATTTTAGTGAAAGCTGCTTTTTTATTTGATGAATCTTTCAACACTTCAAGTATTTCTGTCATGTAATTGGCTTGTACTATGCTAGTTTTGTCTAAAACTAATTTTCCGTTTACAACATGACTCTGAGCTGAGTTAATGGCTCTACGAATATCTGGGTATGATGCATTGATAATTGCTGCTACATCTTTAATATCAAACTCAACACCTTTTTCTTGTAACACGGTTACCAATCGTTTAGCTACATCCGTTTTATTCGGAGGCGTAATGCCAAATGTTTGACACCTAGACTGAATTGGATCAATGATCTTTTCCACATAGTTACATGTTAATATAAAACGTGTTGTTTTGCTATACGTTTCCATTAGATTTCGAAGAGCTGCCTGAGCATTAGGTGTTAAATAATCAGCTTCATCAAGAATAATAATTTTCCAACGTTTAAAACCTACTGTTGATGCATATCTTTTAATCTTGTCTCGGACTGCATCCACTGAGTTTTCATCTGATGCGTTAATATACATTAAATCTGCATCTACTGAATTTGCTATAATTTTAGCAAGAGTAGTTTTACCAGTTCCTGCAGGTCCATAAAACAATAAGTGTGGCACATCACCATTTTCAATGAAAATTTTAACTTTTTCAATGATGTGTTCATTGCCAATATATCCTTCTAATGTGTCTGGCCGGAAGGATTCGACCCAGAGTGTATTTTCTTGTGCTCCAAACATAATTAATTATTTTTCTCCTGTGCTACCGAATCCGTTTTCTCCTCGTTTAGTGCCATCTAGAAATAAAACCTGATTCCAATCTATTTGTTCTACTCGATTTAGTACTAGTTGAGCGATACGATCTCCATTTTTCACTACAAAAAACCTTTTGCTGTGATTCATTAGAATAACACCAATTTCTCCCCGGTAATCTGCATCTATAGTACCTGGGGTATTCAGTACAGTTATTCCTTTTTTCAAAGCCAACCCACTGCGAGGTCTCACTTGTATTTCATATCCTGCAGGTATCTTAACAGATAACCCGGTTGGGATAAGCATAATACCACCAGGTGGTATTTCTGCATCATATTCTAGATTGGCTCTTACATCACATCCAGCACTCTGTGGAGTTTCGTAATTCGGCAACGTGTTATTGCTTGTTGTTACTACATCTACTGTTATCATGTTATTAATTTTGTAATTGAACTAACCAATATGTTGATTCAAAATCAGATCCTTCAAATTCAACTCGTGATAATCCTTGCGATGAAACTAGAATTTTACCAGCATCACCTTTATTTGCAGTTAAAATTTCTTTGAGCTTTTCTGCAGAAAAACAAATAGGATCCATGTTTGTGATATTAGTAGGACCTACTTCGAAATGAATATTATCTGCATTAATAGTCGTGTAATTAATAATGAAGTGAATGTTACCATTCTTAACCTGCACTGCGAAGTTCTTTGCATCTGGTAGTGCATTTTTAGCTTTAATAAATTTACTAATAAATTCATCGTCAATGTTTATAGTTACATCATATGGTGGTTCAGAATTAATTGCCGGTACTGATGGAATAACTGTGGTATCTGCTAACATGAAAGTCATCTTAGTTTTTCCTTCTTTAATCATCATTGCATAATTCTTCCCGGCATTTTCTTTGACTTCAATATCAATATTTTCGCCAACTGCAGAAAGCATTTTGATTAAACCGCCAGTGTGATTAATTCCTAAATCGCCTTTTGCAAATGGAGCGGTTTTCCATTTAATTTTACCTACTACTGTTTGATCAATATCAATTAATTCGCAAGTAATATTATCAGTGTCATCGACCAATTTAACAGCCTCACAGTTACCGCCTAGGTAATATCGATTAATAAATGATTGTAATTTTGATTTTTCCATTTTTATTTTACCTTAAAATTTAAAGAATTCATTGAATTTATTAGCGTCTGTTGTTGATATCGAATCTCCTCCAAACTTTTTATATGTTTTTCTGTATTTTGAATACACGTGCATTGCATCATCAGGATTTGCAAACATTTCATGCAAAGACAATATCACTGTAAATAAATCGGTTGGAATCACTGTTTCCAGAAGTTCTACATGACTATCTGTCATTTTGTTGATGTCTTTTACAATTTCACAATATAAATGTGTATTGTGCACAACCATTCTAGGCATTCCTTCTTGTGAATATCTATCTAATCCCGTAGTCGTTTGTCCTCCTAGATATTCATATGTAAAATCACGACAAGCTGGACAGTCAATGCTACAAGGAACATGTTTAGTTTTGTCAATTTCAACACTTCCGCCTTTGCCTTGCTTAACATGAGTCTTTCTGCGATATTCAGCATTCTTCGGGAAATACAATTCAGTGAATGTCTGTGTCTTGTAATTCGGAGAATGTAAATATGTTCCAAATACTGGATATTGACCCGGAGAAGATGAATCTGACATAAGTTGAATTCGATTGTCAGTTAACTCATTCATTAGTTTCTGCAATGTTCCTAATATAAAGAAATCCGATATTTTGCTTATGCCGAGCAAGTGCACATATTGTATATGTTCTTTTTCAAATTCTCTTTCTTGCAACATTAATGCAATAACATACATGAAGTCTACAAGCTTCTTAGGACCTCCGATACACCATCCATTGAAATCAAAATCTTTGAACTTGTGGTACCAGGTAGAATATTCTTCATTAAATGTACCTTGAATTACATTTAAGAACTTAGTTTTACCTGATTGATGTTTTTCAAACCATTTAAAATTGTCAAATGATATATCCATTGAGTCATTGAAACGATTTTCAAATGTCACTCGGGGAGGTATATCTAAATTTGCTGCTACATCTGAATTAGCTTCTAACCAATGAAAGATCTTTTCACGAATCGTGCTATCCCATTTAAGAGCTCCCGTTGCAATTTGGAATCCTCCTGAATCTCCAAACACAAAGGTACCTGCTCCTAATCCTAACTGCTGACGAAAATCCATTTTCTTGTAATGGTGTCCTGCAGTTACTAGAAAATAAGGATGTCGCCATTCTTCCGGATAATCTTCCGAGAAAAATCTCATTGTTGTGCCATCCTCAAACTTAGTATCCTTCTTAAAGGCAGATACCATAGATCCGGCTGACAACGATGGGATATATAAAAAATCTTTTTTAGTCTTCATGTATTCCTTGTTCATTTAATAGATGCTCACAATATTCGGATTCATGCCAAACATTGATTTCTTGTTTCATATCGTTTGCAATAATATACGCTTCCATTCTTCGTCCTAAATCTGCAAGTAACGGATAATTATAATATATTCCATAGGTACTCATAGATTTAACTCGATTTAAAACTGCGATTGCTGATCTAATATTGAATGGTTTATACATTTTGTCGTGCGGCACAAATTCCGGGAATGATCTAAAATCCGGGAATACTAAATCACAACCAAATGTCGTTGATTCTAGAACGGTCCATGAAACATAATCTTGCAATGAACTATTGAATTGAATCTTAGCTTCAGCTAATTCTGTGTAATATTCTTGTTTAGTTAAATTAGACAGCAATTTGAATCTAGGTTGTCTTGCTGCTAATGATTCTAGTGCGTCAATGGCACCTGGCAACATGGATCTAAATGATTTACCTGATGTCGTGACGTGCCATTCCCATCCTTCATTTTCTTGTAGAAACAGGTCTGCTACTTTCATCATGAAGAACGGATTCTTTTCTTTGTCTAATCTACTAGAATATACTACTACATTTTTCTTTCGAGACTTACCAGGAACGAAATCAGGAAGTTTTGCTTGTGTTAGTTTTCTGTGTAATGGCAATGAAACTACATGAATTGGAGCTTCGAATCCTGCTGCCCTCAACTGTTCTTTGTGAACTGTTGATCCAACAAATATTCCAGCCATTCTGCGATCTAAACCTAATTCAAAACCACGCATCCAATTACGCATCGGCCAAGTAAAATCATATTCGTCTACACTCTGAGCATGAAGCATTGCATAAATCTTCACATCAATGCCATATAAATCTAATGCATATAATATAGACTCAATTCCTGGATGCCAATAATCTTGAAGAAATAATACATCGCCATCTTTAACTTGATCTATGTTCAGCATATCCAAAAAGTTGCTACACTGACTCATGGCAAACTTACCACGGCCTACAGCATCTAATACTGCTCCAACTTTAATCTGCTGATCAGGATCGAACTCACCTGGAACATCTACAAATGTTAATTTACCAGCTTTTTGATATGGCTCGAATGTTGCTGGCATCCATTCTTTTGATAATTGATAAGTATAACGGGCTTTAAGTGGTTCTAAGCCAAAATACCACACCGTTCTTGTATCTTTGTTTGTCATATTAATATAGTATAAAATATATTAGTTATTTCCAACCTAATCTCGTTCAATAATAGCACCATTCTCCCAATCTTCCCACACTTCTACTCGATACAAATTTTCATTGTTTTCTAGCAACCATTCTCCGATATCTTCACAACTCATACGACCAAACTCTAGAATATTGCCTCCAAAATTAGTTCTGAGTTGTTTTTTAATTCTGCGTTGCATTAAAATGAATTCTTCGTCTCGATCTGTATGTGTTACTCGAGCATAACAACGAAACCCAAATTGATGTCTGTGTCTATCCGAGAGAAAGTCTACTTCGGGAAATATGTCTTTTGCTTCAGGCCAATTATGAAAGCCTTCAATACTAAATGTTACTACTACGCTGTACTTCATCTGCTATTTGTTTTTTAAATTTAGTTGTGGACCAACCATGGTCTCTTTTTATGTAATGAATTGGGATATTTAAATCATCTCCAGTAAATGACTTTCCGATATAATCATCACCTAGAAATCTTATAAGGGTTGTTTTTCTGGATGATAAAGCTCCAGACAATGATTTAAGATAGTCATATAGCTCAGCTTCGGTTGTGTATGTATGAACTTCGTCTACTTGTCGTAACGAATGTAATATATCCAATCGTTCCTGTACGGATAATATAGGTTTACATTTTTCTGGTCGTTCTACTGTAGGATCTGTTTGTAACAATACTAGTACATGATCACAATGCCATTTCATTTCTTTGAACATTGCAATATACCCAGGATGTATAATATCAAAATTTCCTGCTATAATTCCAATCATAGTTCTTCGTCAAATTTATAGTTATCTGGATTAATATGCATCATGTTGCATTTGGTTACTTGGGACACTCGGTACCAACCAGCATCAATACTCAATGTATCGGTGTCTTTTAGAACTTGTAATGCATCATCTTGTATACGGTATATAATATGACATCTATTAACAAGATCCACAGGAATGTGCTTTAAAGTGCCTTTATCGGCTTCTATGGTTACTGCACAATTGGTAGTATCTAGTATGTGTCGTATAACTGAAACATGTTGTGGATTATTGGAATTATTGTACACGTTTCTCATGTATTCTATTGTAAAATAATAATGAGGATATTCTTTGTATTCTTTTACTGATAACTTATTATCAATCAATTCTCTGACAAAAAATGTCATGATATCTGAATAACGACCTTCGACTTCGAGTCCGCGCCATTGCTTTTTTCCGTACATATAACTTTTTATTTAATATAATGAATATTGCGATTATAACCAAATTAAACAGTAAAAAAGTGCTAACATTGCTGCTAGCACTTGAAAATTATTTAGATATGTTTTTAATTAAGAGCACTTAAAATTGCTTCGTGTAATTCATCAACATCAACATCCATAAATTCAGGTACTTCATCGTCTTCTAACTCAGATAATACCACATAAAATGTATTATTAACTATAACATTTAATACCGGCGTGCCAGTATTATAATATAACACCCACGGATATTCAGTACGTGTACCTGGCCAGGTTACATAACCTAATGCAGTTTTACCACCTAAATTCTCTCGTATTGTAACTTTAAATTGACTAGGTGTAATGAAGTTATTATCATCCTGTTCGCGCATTAAATTTTTAGTATGAATTCTACGCATGTTTTCTTTTAAAATTTTTGCCATGTTCATGATATAATTATTCCTTTTAGTTTAATATAAATATCATCAAAAAAAAAATACATTAAAAGTAAAAAATTTTTTAATTTTGCTGACATTTTTTATATCCTTTAGTATTTTAAATATAAATATAAGCAAAAAAAATTATCCAAAGGAAAAGAATTTTCCCATGTTGTTGTTTTGTGGCAATACACCCCAATTCATTGCTGCATAGAAATCATCAAATTTACCACGAAGCTCTCTGTCAAAGATTTTATCACGATCAATATATGTTTCTACAAATTCTACAATTTCGGCAGGGTCTTCATATCCTCGCAGAGCAATGGTATCAAAACCATATGGATTATTTTTCAGATAAGCCCACTTAATCTTTTCTCCATTTGTAATATCAGTAGCATCTGTCTTAGCTATTTTTGTGAGCATATCATTGAAATTGATTGCTGATTTAACATGAGCGGGAGTACCACTTGGATAACCACCGAATGGTTCTCGTTGTTTGATATATTTAGCGATATCTTTAACACCGGTGTTTTTCATTACATTCAATATATCCGAATTATGTATGTCTTTTCGGAAATTCAATATAACATCAGATGTCGCTTGTTTTCCTTCTTCACGCAGAATCATCCACAATGCATCAGTCATTATTTTTTTGAAATCCGTAGGGAAACTTGATCTAACTACATCGAGTCCTTTTATATCCATTTTATCCGTAGGTTTACCTTCTTTAAAGATAACCCATTGTGCGTAACGCTTTTTAGCTATCCACAGACCGGACTTTGCAACATATTCTTGTTTAATCTGCCAACGATGCGAATCTGTATTATGAAATTTAACTGCATACACATCATACATTGCATTAACATGTTGTTGAATTTCTGATGCAATATCATTGGTTGCTTTGATCATGAATTGCTCATCCGTTTCATCGAATCCAGGATATCGTTTTTCTATGAGTGGTAAACTAGAAACAAATGTCGAATCTGTATCTGTGTAAAATGAAAATTCACATTTATCTCCAGTTGCATTTACAAAATAATCACGACCTACTTCTTTAGCATAATACTTGTTGATTGCTAGAGCCGAAAATTTAATCACACTTTGACCTGTAGCAGTAATTGCTCCTGCATTGTCTAGATCATGGAATCGGAATGTCTTTAATCCTAATACTCCATAAAATGAATTAAGCAGTACCTTTTGCGTTAACTGCATAGCATCGTAGAATTTATAATCTTCCGAACCTACTTCATATTCATCTCGCTTGTTTTTAAATTCAACTCGCTCATCGAACCATTTTTCCAGAATTGTCGGCAAGAATCCTCGTGTGTCTGTGCGATAAACTGCTCCGTTGCTGGCAACTGTATACTTGTTGTCTTGTAACCATTGTTTGATATCAGTTATTGCCAAACCATTTGTTAGTTCTGCTTGAACAGCATCTGATTTGAGCATGCAGTTTTCATCCCAATTATGTATAACTCCTATTTTTGTTTCTGGAGATATATTCAAGCTCATAATGATACTAGGATATAGTGATGTCAAATCAAGGTCATATATCCATTTGTACAAGCCTGGGACGGGTGGCATTACATATGCACCAGCCAATGAATCTGATTGAGTTTCTTCTTCAATAAAACGAAACTGCTTGTTCGGTGCCACATAACCATTGCGTTTCAAATCAACAATAGCCGCTCCATCTAGGTATTTAGATGCATAATACACATCTTCATATGGAACGTGTCCTTTATGGCATATGGTTCTGGCTAAATTTATTAGTTGAAGTTTATCATCTAAATCTGCTACTAGGTCAACGTCTGTCATGTTATACCAAGCAAATTTATGAATATCCTGTTCGAACAACATATCTAAATCACCATCGTATTCAACTTTGCCTCGATTCAATTCTTTTTTAGCAACAGTATCTAATCGGTAATTCGGAAGTTCAGTGTATGTGAAGTTTTTATACAGTTTCAAGTAGTCTAAACTTGACACCCCGAAAATTTTCCATTTTTCTTTTTTAGGATTGAAATCTACGATGCCGGCGCTGGATAAATGTTTTATAGATTGAGCACCTAATACTTTTTTAGCTCGACCCAATAAATAAGGAATATCATATCCGTCAGTGTTCCATCCGGAAATAATGGTTGGTGCTATCTCTGCAAATGCATTGATAAATCTAGTTAATAAGTCAGCTTCTGAACGAAATATCTCAATAATATAACCATCTCCTTGAATTTGGTTTTCTTTGATGCGTTTACGTTCATCTAACAAAAGAACTCTTCGTTCATTACCTAGTTTATCATAATATGCAATTGCAGTGATAGCCGTGCGAGTATCTTGTATAGTACTATATCCATTTTCATCCTTAGCTGTTTCTATATCGAAAAATAATTCTCGATGTCCTCTAGATGCTAAATCAGATTCATAGTATAAATCAATCAGTGTTCGAACTTCTTCATTTAAGTCGGATTCATATGCTAGCGGATTATCCTTGTGGTTTCCTGCAGCACGCGTTAATACAGTGCCATCCAATGACTTGTATTGACCATTTGGGTCTGGCAGATATCCATATGGCTTAAATGGGAATTTTTGATGACCTAGTTCGTCATCCCATACATGCATTATGCCTTTCTTCTTGTCATATCCTATTGCTTGATACATGTATCCTTTCTTTTACTGATTATTATACGATATATACCGTATAAATTTATACAAATAATAACTATGCTTAATACCAAATGACTTAGATTATCAATGAAAATATCATATGTAATCCAGCCAATATCACCGCAAATCCATGTTAGCATTGCAGTTTTGGAATATCCTGCAGCGTTTGTTATATAACCTACTAACACTAATGCGGTGCTAACCCAACCAAGTATTTCTACAATCATTTAGATGATTTTGATAGCATTACAATTTCTGATTCTCTAACAAGCAAATATTCTGTATCTTCTAGTTTAACTCGTTTTTGATCTCCTGTCATACTGGTATGAAGTAAAACTACATCGCCGGCTTCAACTGTCATTGGAATCTTTGTACCAGTTGTTGTGTATAAACCTGGGCCAGTAGCTTCTACGTCTGCATACACATAATCTCCATCGATACCATTTGTTATGATGATACCTGATTTAGTTTTTTCTGCTTTTTCTCGTTCTTTTAATAAGAGATAATCTCCGTACGGTGTCATTTCCATAACTTGTTCCTTTTTAATTTAAAAACTGTTTTATTGTTTCTGTGTTTATATTATTCCCGACCATTCGTTGTTTCTCTGCCCCATCTTCCATTAATATAATAGTAGGAACATTTCGTATTCCCAAAGTCTGGGCTTGTGATGGTGCTTGATCGACATCTATGATTTGAATTGGTAATCCTTGAGATTTCAATGCTTCAATTTTTGGTTTGATCATACGACAAGGTCCGCACCATGATGCCGTAAAATAAATAGCTTGTTTCATTGTGTTATTGTGTATTTAAAATTAAAGTAACCATGAGTTGTGGTTACGGTCCAATATGATTTTGTATTATTCATCGATATTCTCCGTGCAATGTTTTTTAAAAACTTTGTTAAATGCTTTTGTGTAAAGAGTATTTAAATCAGTATATCGATGTTTCTCTTTGCGTTTTAGTTTCATTACCTTTTTAAAAACTTTCTTGTATATACCTAATTTATAGGCTTCGTACATGATATCTTCTAGAGTTTGCATGTTTAATTCTCTTTATCAAAATAGTATCGGAAGCAAAGGTTTCCATAAAATACTTCTAAAATTATATAACCGTATGCATCATACATCGAAATAAAGCATTTACTCCCATTTTCATCTATAGCATCCCAATAACTAACTCCATCATTTTTTTGATAATTGCTAGTTATGTATACACTTTGTGCTTCGTCTTGCACTAGAATTACTTGTTGTTTGAAGGTAAACTCTATTTGGGCTTTATAGATATCATCTTCCCATATGTAGTTTTTGGTCTTTTTATCCCAATCTCCTGATTGGACAAATACTGTTGTGAAAACGTCTGATTGGGCAAATGAAGCCAATGCGAATAAGGTTACTGTTAGTGTTGTTAATAACTTTTTCATTTTTTTGTTTTTTGTTGTTTACTATTTAATCTTGCCCATCTCTTTACCAATGACGGATAGGATAAAGGAGCGTCCTTGTTACTTTGTTTTGTTTTGACCAGCAGCAACGCCTTTTGATTCAAAGAACCTCTGATAAATAAAGTGTTCCTTTGTTGTTGGGTTTAGTATCAGTATAACTCTATTTGTTTTACCCATCATACTCCTCGTTCTGTGTCATAAGCTATTATGTGATCGCGTCCTGTCATATTATAACCATGCTCGGCAACCATTTCAAATACAACAGGATACATTTTGATTAATTCTTCTCGGGTATCGCCAGCTGGCATGATATATGTTTTATTTTTTGGTATATTGTGTTTTACTCGAAACTCTTCTATTTCTTCTAGAGTTTTTTCTGTTCCGTCCCAAACAGGTTTATAATGGTAGTCTTTATGAAACTCTAACATTTTATCAATGTTTTCATGATGCAACCTAAACTTGTTATGTTGCTTGATCATTCTTTCATCTACAATACTCCCATTAGGTGTAGTAGCCCCCACCACGGGAACACTATTGCTGAACTTAGGAGAAAGACTAATAAGATCCAATGGAAAATCTGTTTCAATATAATGGGATCCTTCAGTTTCGATAGTAATAAAAATATCTCTTTCATGTGCAAAGTGTGTTAGTTCATTTACTAAAGCAGGATGCATTGTAGGTGAACCACCTGTCAACATCATTTCTTTAACGTGTGGGTTTTCATCATATATTTTAATAATGTCATTAAAGGTGAATGTTCCCTTTTCAGGATGAATACTGGTATACCAAGAATCACACCATCCACCTTCACCAAAGTAACATCTGTGCGTGCAACCCGTGGTTCTTACAGCTATTGTTGGTCTACCAAAGCGACTACCTTCAGACTGTACACACCTATATAATTCAACTATAGGTAATACTTTATTGTAATCTTCTATTCTTTTATTCATTTATTTGCTAATTAATTCAATTTCTTCTCGAGTCATCATTTCCATTCTCTCGTTCTGCCAATCTGTGCCTATAATAGCTAATGCTTGTCCCATATTAAACCCAGTTTCAGAGTAGCAAAATAACATTTCACCATTATCATCAAATACACTAGTTATATCTACTGTATCATGAGACCAAACATACAACCATTTTTCTTCAGTTGAACCATATGGGCCTTCTGTTTCGTATTTTATTTTTCTATATTGGCTACTCATTCTTCATAAATTGAGCTGTTATTATCGTTTTCGAAACATTCTACTTTGATACATTTACATCTACCACCATCTGTTTTAGATAACACTTCATTGAATTTATCAAATACAAGTTTAGCATTACTTTCAGCACCCATTTTCTCTAAAAAGTGTACTTTACAAATACCTTCCATAGCCATCGATTCAAACAAATCACGATACGGATCATCTGCTTGAATTAGGGTTGTATGATCCCACATATGATTCATCCAATCTTTTAGACCATTTCCTTTAGGTGGAGTCTTGAATCCGCCATAGTCAACAATCCAATTCATGTCATCTAGTTGTTTGTCAATGTCAGGTTCATTTGATGCGAACCACACTTTAAATTTAAGAGCATATCCATGAAGCAACTCACAATGTGAATGAGATGCTTTCCATTGACGTATTGCTACTGAATAGTTTTCGAATAATTTTGTCGAAATATATCTTGCCATTAGTTATAACCTTTTATAAATTGATAAAATTCTGATC